>BNJV01002621.1_pt1 | contig 134496 bp, 192 predicted proteins | sample 8540591 | NCBI WGS metagenome assembly BNJV01 (sample SAMD00202457, study PRJDB9452) | human saliva metagenome | host: Homo sapiens | reverse complement strand
GAATTATAGGGGATTGGTGTGTGTAGCAAAACATTGTGCAAGTTCTTGGCACTTGTGCGAGGCTGGTACATAAGAAAAATCCCAAGCTAAAAAGCTTGGGATTGCAATATGGTGCAATTAGTTCACTTATATTTTTGTTAGTAAATAAGTGGAACTAGAAATGAGTTTAGTCGATTTTACTAATAAAAACCGCCACAGAGGCCAGTTGAATTAGTTGGTTTTCTCGTATTCTCTTAGCAATATCTAAATTAAGTTTTTGTATTGCTTGAAATTAATAATATAGTAGATAATTGCTATTATAGATATTACAAGTGTCAAAGATTTAATATCAAACTTAATAATTATATTAGATAAACTAAATTTTATCGGAATTTGAAAGTTAAAAGTTAAAAATAGTTTTGTATTATAAATAAACTAGTAGATAACCCAAAGTAAAATAAAAGAGCCCCTCACTTGGGTATGTTAGTCTCAATAAGGGAGTATGTGCTCTCATTTTTATTCCGCTCGGATTAAAAGTACATAGCTAACACCCATCCCTATTGAGAACATTATCCTGATACAGTATAAATGTATTTACTAAGCTCTCTATTTATTTTTATCATATTCATAAAAATCATAGGATATTATAATTTGCCAATAGAATGCTAATTATTAATATAACTATCTTATTATCACTTTCAAGGTCTTTTATAAAGATTTCCATTTGTTTGTAGAGGGGTCATTAAGTTTTTCCACTATCTGTTGTGTCAACATCAACACTTTGTTTTCTCAGTTCACTTCCTGTAACAGATTTTCCACCTCTAGTCTTAAATGAGATGTTATCTAAATCAGAGACGAGGTTCAACATTGCTGAAAATATACGTCTTCAGTCAGGTTTTTAGTTGGCTTTTTAATTTGTATTAGTAACTTCGCTGATACAAGCTGGCTAAAATCGATATCTTCTAGGTCATTGCATCTTTGAGTAATTCTCTTAGGTGCTCTATAGCAATATTTGTGATGTCTTTTAAATTTGGATGTAGTGATGTTTCTGCATTGTTTTTATAGAGTTTTCTTCAAGGTTTGTTTTATTGTTATTACTAGGATCCTGAATAACAAAAGACTTTTACGTTATAGGTCATACTCTTCTTTAAGTTCTATCACAGGATTAATCTCAACAAGCTCATCTAATAACCAGTTTAAATAGGTTTGCAAGCGCGTAATAGTGGTTCTACCTGATAGATTTGTTACAACAAAGCGATTGGAAAGTAAGAAATAATAATGATCTTTGTATATGGCGCTTGTATTAAGTTTAGTATTTAGTAAATCGCTAATTAGGAAGTTTTGCTTTTGAAAAGGTTGTCATCAATATGCTGCACATTTTCACCAGGGGCAATTCTCAACATTGTTGCAAATACAATATTAGGTTTTGCTTGTATCAAAGTAGATATTAAATCTTCTTCTTTTTGGGATCGTCTGCACTTAATAGCATTCTTCTTTTCATTACTAGATGGAGGTTCTCTAGTTTTTGTTTTAATAGAGTTGCGAGTTGAACAGATTTTGCTAATATTGCTATTTGTAATCTCAAATGCTCTAAGTTTAACTTGTTTAGTCATATTTTTTTCCTTAGGGTACTAATTGATATAAATCGATAATAATAATTATCGTTGGTTTATAAAGTTTCTCTTTTTTATTCCACAGCACAAATAATTAGAGTCTATTGCTGTTATAAAAGTGGTAGATTACTTGGACTACACTATACATGCAGCAGAAAACTACTTGGCGTAATTCTATGATGAAATATACAAAAATCGTTAAAAGTTAGTAATGTTTTAGTTTTTAAATTAGTAGGAATTTAAAGGGGATATTTAACTAGCCGATTTAAAAAGGATTACATGAAAGAAAAAGCCAGTAGAAATTTACTGGCTTTGATAGGTGGTGCGACTAGCTGGACTCGAACCAGTGACCCCCACCATGTCAAGGTGGTGCTCTAACCAACTGAGCTATAGTCGCATAAAAGATGTGGCAGATGATAAACAGTTTTAATGATGAAAACAAGGGGATTTGTTTTAGTTAAATTTAGCTGCTAAAAATAACCAAAATTTGTTGCAAAAAAACTCTCAGTGCTTGTTTTGATTTTGCGGTGGTTTAAGCGTATAATGCGCGACGGTTTTTATCTCGGATGAGCCGAAATTAAAAAAGCTTTTTTAAATTGTAACTATTTGTGGAGTTTAGATAATGTCTAAAAAATTAAGAAGAACGAAGATTGTGTGTACAATGGGTCCTGCAACAGACCGCGATAACAATCTTGAAAAAATTATCGCAGCAGGCGCTAATGTTGTGCGTATGAACTTTTCTCACGGCACACCAGACGATCATATCGGCCGTGCTGAGCGTGTTCGTTCAATCGCCAAAAATTAGGTAAAACCGTGGCAATTTTAGGTGATTTACAAGGCCCCTAAAAATTCGTGTTTCTACTTTTAAAGATGGCAAAATTTTCTTAAATGTTGGCGATAAATTTATTCTTGATGCGGAATTACCAAAAGGTGAGGGTAATCAAGAAGCTGTTGGTTTAGACTATAAAACTCTTCCACAAGATGTTGTTCCTGGCGATATTCTTTTATTAGATGACGGCCGTGTTCAATTAAAAGTACTTTCTACAGAAGGTGCAAAAGTATTTACTGAAGTGACAGTTGGTGGTCCATTATCAAACAATAAAGGGATCAACAAATTAGGCGGTGGTTTATCTGCAGATGCATTAACTGAAAAAGATAAAGCAGATATCATCACAGCTGCACGTATCGGTGTAGATTACTTAGCTGTATCTTTCCCTCGTTCAAGTGCAGATTTAAACTATGCGCGTGAATTAGCAAAACAAGCAGGTTTAGACGCGAAAATCGTTGCTAAAGTTGAACGTGCTGAAACGGTTGTTGATGAAGCAGCAATGGATGATATCATCCTTGCTTCTGATGTCATCATGGTTGCGCGTGGTGACTTAGGTGTTGAGATTGGTGACCCAGAATTAGTTGGCGTACAGAAAAAATTAATTCGTCGTTCACGTCAATTAAACCGTGCGGTTATTACTGCAACTCAAATGATGGAGTCAATGATCAGCAACCCAATGCCTACTCGTGCAGAAGTTATGGACGTGGCAAATGCGGTATTGGATGGTACTGACGCGGTAATGCTTTCAGCAGAAACTGCAGCAGGGCAATATCCAGCTGAGACTGTGGCGACAATGGCTCGCGTATGTTTAGGTGCAGAAAAAATGCCAAGCATCAATGTTTCTAAACACCGTTTAGATCGTGAGTTCAGAGATATTGAAGAATCTGTAGCGATGTCAGCAATGTACGCTGCAAACCACTTAAACGGTATCGCTGCAATCATTACATTAAGCCACTCTGGTCGTACACCATTATTAATGTCACGTATCAGCTCAGGTTTACCAATCTTTGCACTTTCTCGTGTTCAAGAAACATTAAACCGTTGTGCATTATACCGCGGTGTGACACCAGTTCATTTTGATGGTGAATCTCGTAGCTCTGCGGGTGCAAAAGCAGCGATTAACCTATTAAAAGAAAAAGGTTATTTAGTTTCTGGTGATGTTGTTTTATTAACACAGGGTGATGAGTCAGAAGGTACAACTAACGTTTGTCGAACTTTAACTGTTGAATAATCAACATTCATGAATAAAAAAGAGCGGTGGATTTTTCCACCGTTTTTTTATATCTAAAATATTGAAAATATTGACCGCACTTTTTCTTAAAACCACCTCGTATTTGCGGTATCATAAGCACAGTTTTTTTAGTTTAAATTGAAATCCTTATGGCCTCACAAAGACAAATCCAATCTCCAGATCAGAAAACTGAACAAGTTAGCATCCCGCCTCATTCCACTGAAGCTGAACAAGCCGTACTTGGCGGCATCATGTTGAGTAATCAACATTGGGATGGTATTGCAGAAAGAGTGATTGCTGAGGATTTTTATACTTTTTGCGCATAAAGCCATCTTCCAAACCATGGAAGAATTAATGCGTAATCAAAGCACCGATTGATTTAATCACCCTTGATCAAGCCCTTAAAGCGAAAAGGTATTAGTGATTCTGTAGGCGGTTTTGCTTATTTAGCCGATCTTTCTAATAACACGCCAAATGCCATTAATATTTTGGCTTATGCTGAAATCGTGCGTGAAAAAGCGATTTTGCGTGAGCTTATTGCAGTGGGAAATCGTATCGCAGAAAAACAGCTATTCTCCGAAAGGCAAAGACATCAAAATGGTGTTGGATGAAGCTGAAAGAGAAGTGTTTGCTATTGCTGAAAAACGTAGCTCTTCAACTGAAGGGCCACAAAATGTGATCAGCGTGTTGGAAAGTACTATTGCTCGAATTGATACCTTAAGTAAGCTTGAAAATCATAGCGGTGTGACAGGGATCACAACGGGCTTTGTTGACTTAGATAAGAAAACAGCAGGTTTACAGCCTTCAGACCTCATCATTGTCGCTGCACGTCCTTCTATGGGTAAAACCACGTTTGCGATGAACCTTTGTGAAAATGCCGCCATGGCAAGTGATAAGCCTGTGTTGGTATTCAGTTTAGAGATGCCTGCGGAACAAATCATGATGCGTATGATTGCCTCTCTTGCTCGCGTGGACCAAACCAAAATTCGTACTGGTCAAAATTTGGATGAAACGGAATGGAGCAAAATTGCCAGCGTGTTTGGGATGTTTAAGCAAAAAAATAACCTTTATATCGATGATTCTTCAGGTTTAACCCCAACAGAATTGCGCTCTCGAGCACGTCGTGTGTACCGCGAAAACAATGGTTTGAGCATGATTATGGTGGATTACCTTCAGTTAATGCGTGCACCGGCATTCTCAGATAACCGAACCTTAGAGATTGCTGAGATTTCACGTTCTTTAAAAGCCTTAGCGAAAGAATTAGAAGTCCCCGTTGTAGCTCTTTCCCAGCTTAACCGTACGTTGGAACAACGTGCAGATAAACGCCCAGTAAACTCGGACTTGCGTGAATCAGGCTCTATTGAGCAGGATGCTGACTTGATCGCGTTTATTTATCGTGACGAAGTGTATAACGATAATTCTGAAGATAAAGGTGTTGCTGAAATCATTATCGGTAAACAACGTAACGGTCCGATTGGTCGTGTACGTTTAGCATTTAACGGTCAATTCTCACGCTTTGATAACCTTGCCGAACAGCGTGAATACAGAGATGATTATTAGGGCAAGAGATAACGGATTAGAAAAATGAACGTAAAACCGGCAACAGCGAAAATCAGTTCGCTTGCCCTAAAACATAATTTACAAGTTATTAAAGAAAAAGCACCACACAGCAAAATTATTGCCGTGGTAAAAGCAAACGCATATGGTCATGGTGTGGTGTTTGTCTCATCCGCTTTAGAAAGCATGGTGGATTGTTTTGCTGTAGCACGTTTGGAAGAGGCGTTATCTTTACGCTCCAACGGTATTATTAAACCGATCTTATTGCTAGAAGGCTTTTTTGATGAAAAAGATCTGCCTATTATTGCAGTAAATAATATTGAGACGGTGGTTCATAACCGTGAACAGCTTGAAGCATTAAAACGAGCTGTAGTACCAAGTCCAATTAAAGTCTGGTTAAAAATTGATACCGGTATGCACCGTTTAGGTGTGTCACTTGATGAAGTGGATTATTTTTATCAAGAGCTGAAAAAAACTTCCTCAAATTCAACCGCACTTAGGGTTTTTGTGAGTCATTTTAGTCGAGCAGATGAATTAGATTCTGATTACACTCAAGTTCAGCTCGATCGTTTCTTCAAGCCACAAAAGATAAAGCAGGAGAGCGAACCATTGCCGCATCAGGCGGGATTTTATTCTGGCCAGAAGCCCATTTAGATTGCATTCGCCCTGGGATTATTATGTATGGTATTTCACCAACGGATACTGTCGGTGCAGAATTTGGTTTAACTCCTGTGATGAATTTAACGTCATCTTTGCTTGCTGCACGTGAACATAAAAAGGTGAACCCTGTTGGCTATGGTGGCATTTGGACCAGTCCGAAAGATACCAAAATTGGTGTAGTCGCTATTGGTTACGGTGATGGATATCCGCGTGATGTGCCAGAAGGTACGCCAGTTTATCTAAATGGTCGAATTGTTCCTATTGTCGGTCGCGTCTCAATGGATATGCTAACGGTGGATTTAGGTCCAGATAGCCAAGATAAAAGTCGGTGATGAAGTGATCTTTATGGGGTAAGGAATTACCAATTGAAACGGTAGCTAAAATACAGTGGTATTTTTAAGCTATGAATTGATTACAAAATTGACCCCTCGTGTTATAACAGAATATGTCGATTAATTGTTTTTGTAAGAAAGCAAAAATGTAAAGAATTCAATTTTTAAAAGGAAATATTCATGAAAAACATCAACCCAACCAATACACAAGCTTGGAAAGCACTTGAAGCTCATCAATCTCAGCTGGCTAATACCACGATTGCTGATTTGTTCAAACAAGAACAAAATCGTTTTAACGATTATTCTTTAAGTTTTGAAAATCAAATCTTAGTGGATTTTTCAAAAAATAAAATTAACCAAGAAACCCTCAAATTGCTTCGTCAATTAGCCAAAGAGTCTGCATTAGATGAAGCAATTAATGCTATGTTTACAGGTGAGAAAAATTAATCGTACAGAAAAATCGAGCCGTATTACATACCGCACTTCGTAACCGTTCAAATACACCTGTCTCATGTAGATGGCAAAGATGTGATACCAGAAGTGAATGCAGTATTAGCGAAAATGAGTGCATTCTGTGATCGTGTGATTTCAGGTGAATGGAAAGGTTATACCAGAAAAGCAATTACTGATGTGGTGAATATCGGTATCGGTGGTTCAGATTTAGGTCCTTACATGGTGACTGAAGCACTTCGTCCTTATAAAAATCACTTGAATATGCACTTTTCGTTTCAAACGTGGATGGTACACATATTGCTGAAACATTGAAAAAGTAAATCCTGAAACCACACTTTTTCTTAGTCGCATCTAAAAACCTTTACCACACAAGAAACCATGACCAATGCGAATTCTGCACGTGATTGGTTATTGGCGGCAGCGAAAGATAGCAGCGCGGTGGCAAAACACTTTGCCGCACTTTCGACCAATGGTAAAAGCGGTAGCAGAATTTGGTATTGATACAAACAATATGTTTGAATTCTGGGATTGGGTTGGTGGCCGTTATTCTTTTATGGTCTGCAATCGGTCTTTCAATCGCACTTTCAATTGGCTTTGATAATTTTGAAGCACTATTAAGTGGTGCGCATGAAATGGATAAACATTTTCCGTACTGCACCATTAGAAAAAAATATTCCAGCTACATTAGCATTAGTAGGCTTTATGGAATACCAATTTCCTCGGTGCACAAACTGAGGCAATTTTACCTTATGACCAATATTTACACCGTTTTGCGGCTTATTTCCAACAAGGCAATATGGAATCAAACGGTAAATATGTCGATCGTAATGGCAATGTTATCCGTGATTATCAAACCGGCCCAATTATTTGGGGGAACCTGGTACAAATGGTCAGCATGCGTTCTATCAATTGATTCACCAAGGTACGATGTTAATTCCTTGTGACTTTATCGCGCCAGCACAAAGCCATAATCCATTAGGTGATCACCATAGCAAATTGTTATCAAACTTCTTTGCACAAACTGAAGCACTTGCTTTTGGTAAAACCAAGGAAGAAGTTGAAGCAGAGTTTGTGAAAGCCGGTAAATCGTTGGATGAGGTAAAAGACATTGTGCCATTTAAAGTCTTTACAGGTAACAAACCGACCAACTCTATTTTAGTGCAGAAAAATTACACCATTTGTTCTTGGCGCATTAATTGCAATGTACGAACACAAGATTTTTGCACAAGGTGTGATTTTCAATATCTTTAGTTTCGACCAATGGGGCGTGGAATTAGGTAAACAATTAGCAAATCGAATTCTTCCTGAATTGGCAGACAAAGAGAATGTTTCAAGCCATGATAGCTCAACCAATGGATTGATTAATCAATTCAAAGCATGGCGATAATATAAAGTAAAAAGAGCGGTCAAAATTGACCGCACTTTTTATTTTCATTAAACTGATTTGACTCTTCCACATACAGCCTACGCTGATAAAAATTAGTGCCACAGCGACATAAAAACAGAGTTGTAATGCCAAATTTCCGCAATAATACCCGCAATAGGTCCTCCGATAATCCAACTACTTTTTGCTGCATTACTGAATAGCGTAGTGGCTGTGCCCATTTTAGTCGGCATTAAGTCTTGGAAATACCATTCCAATCGTAGCGGTAATACTCGATAAAAATTGCATTAAGCATTTGTAATCCGATAAGCTGCCAAGTTTGCTCCGCGAATAATAAACTTGAATAGAAGGCGAGCCCGGAAACTAAAGCAATCATCATCAAGCGTTTTTACTGAAGTATTTGGTGAGATAGCCTGCAAAAATCATCACAGGGATTTCTAATCCCAGCAGCAGTTCCCATTAATGTTCCTGCTAATTCTTTGCCCTAAATGTAACTCATTAATCACAAATAATGGCATATTGATGAGATACATACTGTTACAGGTCCAAAGCAATAGGTTAGCGATGAACAAGTAAATCACACTTTTTCTTGGTGGCGTATTGTCTAAAATCTCTTGATTTTTAACCGCACTTTGACGAGGAATTTTCGGCAATAATTTGCTGACGCCTGCACATAGTAAAAAGGCAGAACCTGCCACCAAATACATGTAATCAAAGCCCCAGTTTAACGCAATGAAAGAAAAAGAAAGCGGTGGCCCAACAATCCAAGCCAATGAGATTTGAGTTCGCATAATTGTGGTGAACATCACCGCTTCACGATGACTACTTTTCAGCATATTCTCGCGCTAAAAGCAAAAGATTGTGGATTGGCAGATGAACTCAGCCCTATTAGCGTTGTGCCGATAATAATCAACACATAATAATTTCGGCTATAAGCAAAAATCAGACAGCCAAGCACAGCAATCAAACAGCAAACAATCATCACTTTGCGACGGTCATCTTGCTTATCAGAATATTTTGCGAGAATTTGGCTCAAGATAATGCCAATAATGGCATTGACTGAATAGAACAAGCCCACAAAAAGGTGAAACTTGAATCTCTTGAGAGAGATATAAACTCAAGGTCGGCGTTTGAAAGGCAGAGGCAATCCCCGTTAAAAAGGCAATCAATAGAAAATTGAACGCCACAAGATTAGATGGTGTTGCGTTTTGTTGTTGAACAAACATAGTCATTAATCTTTAATAAGAGAACATGGTTGGAAATAAAAAGTGCGGTTAATTTTAACCGCACTGAGTTGATTATTTGTCATATTGAATTGCTGGTAAATAACCAATCATTAAATCCAATGGACGGCTACAGCTTATTGTATTTTCTCTGTTCTCAATGAAAAATCTTGATGTCATCGCTTTTTCACCCTGATTAATGAAAATTTCAATAATTGAGCGATCAAAGAAAATTTCGACAGTTTGTAGATTTTCAACTTTCGCAGAAAGCGTTTGGTATCGAATTTTTCCATTAATTCGGTTTGTTCGCTTTGACTGCGATCTCAAGCAAACCAAGCCATTTTTCATAAGAAAGACGCAGTGACTGTCCTTTTTCATTTTGGAAGAAGGTTAAGCCAAAGGCTTGGTTATTTGCCTCAAATTTAAGATACGCACGATCTAAATTAGCAATATTCTCTTTTTTATCGAGATGAAGCGCAGAAAGTGCGGTCAGATTTTTCGTATATTTTATCAATCGGGCGTTGATAAATTTTTCGAACCTTCTAAACGCAATTCTCTTGGTAAGGTTAAAGCTGAATGCCATTTAAATTTGTCTGTTGGGATAAGTTAAATCTGGCAAACCAATCCAACCGAAAAGCACGGCATGAGTTTGGTTATCTAAGCCAGCAAATGTTTGTGGAGCATAGAAATCAAAGCCTTGATCCAACTCACTAATATATTCTGCTTCAAAGGTTAAATCCGTTAATTTACCCACAGCATAAGTCGCATGATAATTATTCTGGAATTGATGTGCTTCTCGAACTTTACCTTGTGGCGACCAAATAAAGACATCTTTATCACCGAACTTCAACAGGTCAGGGCATTCCCACATAAACACGTTTGTATTGTCAAAAGCTGGTAAGGAAAAGCTCGCCTAATAAACGAGGCGTATCTTCAAGATTGTCCATTTCAAAAATAATGGCTGTTCCCGTGAGGTTTTCTCGCTGTGCACCGCAGATAAAACGGATTTTGCCGTCTTTAGTTAAATACGGTTTAGGATCGCGAACATGCTCTCGTATAACCTTCTGGCGCATTTTCAATTAACGGACGTTTGCTAAGCAACTTTCCCGTTAAGATCGAAAATCGCTAAATTTTTGATAAGGCACGCGTTGATTATCACTTGACGACGAGTATTGCCAGTGTAGAACATGGCCAATTTATCACCGACTTTTAAAGCACCACCGAATAACAGCCGTGAGACTCAAAAAGTTCACAAGGAATCAGATCATCCGCTGATTGGTAATGTTGGAAGTCTTTCGTGATTAAATGCTTCCAATGTTTCATCCCGTGAATTGCATCGAATGGAAACCATTGATAGAACAGATGATATTTCTCGCCATCGAAAAGATCAAACCATTCGGATCATTCATCAAGCCAGTTGGTGGGGCAATATGAAAGTGCGGTCGGAAAACCCTTGTCTTTTTGCACAGTTTGAGCAATTTCCGCAAGTTCGCCTTTTTCTGCAGCTAGGATACTTTTTGTATTTGCCATTATTGAAAATAATCATCGTGATCGTGCCTCGTTAATGTGATCGGGTAAGTAAAAGGTGCAATCATTTGCATCTTTAATTCTTAGTTGGCTAGGAACGCTGCTAATTGTGCTTTATTTGGTAGCGCAGACATCGCCCCTTTTGCTGTCGTAGCAAGGGCGCCACATGCATTGGCTTGACGGATAATTTGTACAAGCACCTCATTTTCCTTTCCAGTTTGGATGCTGTGAAAGACCTGCAAGCAGACCACCAACGAAAGGCATCGCCTGCACCCTGTTGTATCAACCGGTTGTAAGGCTTTTCCAGAAATCACATCTTTCTTACCTTCTAAGTGATAGAGTGCACCATCTTTACCCAAGGTCACGATAATCAATTTTTCAGGATAAAGTGCGGTCACTTTTTCAAAGGCTTTTTCAAGGCTGTCAGTATTAGTCAAAAAGCGTTAATTCTTCTTCAGAGAATTTCAATACGTCAGCTAATGCAACGGCTTCCATTACCACGGTTTTCATTTCTTCTAAGCTTGACCAAAGTGATTCACGTAGATTTGGGTCAAAAGAGAAGAAACCGCCAGCAGCTTTAATACGACGAATGGCTTCGAAAGTCGCTTCGCGTGATGGATTATTAATCAGCGCGATAGAGCAGCAATGCAGCCATTCACCTTGTTGGAATGGGGGTAAATCGCTAGCTTGTAAAAACTGATCCGCACTTGGGTTTACCATAAAGGTAAAAGCTACGTTCGCCATTATCTAAGCCGACGATAACTGTAGAGGTGCGATGTTGCGGATCTAAAAATCATATGTTGTGTATTCACATTTTCCGCATTTAAGGTGTCTTGCATAAATTGGCCAAGGGGATCGTTACCTACGCGACCAATAAAAGGCACTCGGGCTGCCTAATCGTGCCACGCCAACAGCCACATTTGCAGGGGCACCACCGGCACAACGTAAATAATGATTTTTCACCGTCAGGAATAAGATCGACAACCGCATCGCCGGTTACCCAGATTTTTTTGGCTCATATATTTTTCCTTCTATTGTGGATATCAGTTAAAAAAATAACCGCACTTAAAAAGAGCGGTCATTTTCATTAGGTGTTTTATGCGATGGTTACGCGTGCAAACTTACGTTTACCGACTTGGTAAACATTTGTACCTTTTGGCGCATTGGCTTTCATGTCTTCGACTTTTTTTCGCCATTGATTTTTCACACCACCTTGTTTCGCTGAACGAATCGCTTCAGAAGTAGAAGGAACTAGTCCCGCTTCTTTTAATAAGGTGGCTAAACCAATTTCGCCTTCAAAGGTGAATTCAGGCATTTCATCCGGCATTGCACCTTTTTGGAATCGGTTAATAAATTCTTGCTCAGCCGCCTCTGCCGCTGCTTCATCATGGAAACGTGCGATAATTTCTTTGGCTAGTAAAATCTTTACATCACGTGGGTTTTTACCATTTTCCACTTCTGCTTTTAATTCCGCAATTTCAGTGAGTGGACGGAAAGAAAGTAAGTTATACCAATCCCACATTAATTCATCCGAGATCGACATGATTTTACCGAACATATCGCTTGGTGCATCTGTCACGCCGATGTAGTTGCCTAATGATTTAGACATTTTTTTCTCACCATCTAGACCAACAAGTAATGGAAGCGTAATTGCTACTTGAGGGTTTTGACCGGCTGATTTTTGTAATTCACGACCAACAAGTAAGTTGAATTTTTGGTCAGTACCACCAAGTTCCACGTCTGCTTCTAATGCAACAGAGTCATGACCTTGTAATAAAGGATAAATAAATTCGTGAATTGCGATAGGTTGGTTGTTACCAAAACGTTTTTTGAAGTCATCACGTTCTAGCATACGCGCTACGGTGTAGTTGCTTGCTAAACGGATCATCCCTTCAGTACCCAATTTACCCAACCATTCAGAGTTGAATACGATTTTTTTGTTTTTTTGAGGGTCTAGAATTTTTGTAAATCTGTTCTTTATAGGTTTCCGCATTGCGAAGCACGTCTTCACGGCTAAGCGGTGGGCGAGTGGTATTTTTACCAGATGGGTCACCGACCATACCCGTGAAATCACCGATTAAGAAATAGACTTCGTGGCCTAATTGTTGGAATTGACGAAGTTTGTTTAATACCACGGTATGCCCTAAGTGAATATCCGGAGCAGTAGGGTCTGCACCAAGTTTAATTTTAAGTGGGCGATTTTCTTTCAGTTTTCTCGATTAAATCTGCTTCAGAAAGAATCTCATCAGTACCGCGTTTTAGTTCTGCGAGAACGGTATTAATATCAGTCATTCTATTTCCTAATGTTATTTTAATATTAAAGGCTACATTATAGAGAATATGGCTGAAATGAAAAGATTGAGATGAAAAAAAACGCCTATTTGTGGGGAAATAGGCGTGAAGTTGGAGTGATTATCTGTTTGTTTTTGGAATGTCTAGATGATAACCATTCTCAAATACATTGTCAACAACAAAATGCAAATAATTCTCAATTATTTTTTTAATCGATGTAAGGTACACTTTCTGTGAGAGAAAGTGCGGTCGGAATGCCATCTGAAATTTCAAATTTTCCCGCATAAGCATAAGCTTCAACGCCCTGAGATTTGGCGTCTTTTAAAAGACGATCATATTCAGGATCTACAAACTCAGCGATTTTAAAACGATCAAAACCATCATGTAATCCAGCAAAGAGAACAACAGCGCGATGTCCTTGTTTTTTCATGGCTAAAAGCTCACGAACATGTTTTTGCCCACGAGTAGTCACCGCATCGGGAAACATGCCTAATGTACCTTTTACAAAGGTGATTGATTTCACTTCAACATAACAATCTGGCAAGCCTTCACCTTTAAGCAAGAAGTCGATACGGCTATTTTCTTCACCATATTTCACTTCAGGATAAATTTCATCGTACATAGCCAGTTCTTTGATTTGTTTGATTTGTTTGTTTTGCAAGGCTTCAAAGACTAACTGGTTGGATCTGTGCGTGTTAATGCAAACAAGTTGGCCATTTGCTAATTGAGTTAATTCCCAACTATGTGGATATTTGCGAGTTTGGCTATCAGAATGAGAGTACCAAACGGTATCACCTTTTTCACCACAGCCAGTCATTGCACCGGTGTTTGCACAATGAATGGTGATCACTTCGCCATTTGGTAATTCAATATCAGTCAAAAAGCGTTTATAGCGACGAATTAATTTTGCGGATTGTAGAGTAGGGAGTTGCATAGCTTATTCCTTGTTAAAAGAAAGTGCGGTCGAATTTAATGATGAAATTGACCGCACTTTGTCTTTATGAATGTTTAGTAAATATTAAAAGATTATTCAATGGCATATTCAATAGTGACGACTAAGCGCGCTTTTTTCTCAATAGTGCTTGTGTCGTAGCTACCAGTGTAATCGCTAGAGTCATCCGCATCAGGGATTTGGCGCTTGAATGTAGAATGGCCCTTGTGAAGCGGATTTTAATACGCCAACTTTTACGTTACTGGTTTTCGCGAACTCTTCAGCGCGAACATGTGCATCTTGTGTTGCTTTTGAAATTAATTCACGTTTTAATTTGTTCAAGATTTTCTAAGTAGTAATTTGGATCACCAAAACTAATGTCTTGGTTGTTAGCAACCAATTGGTGAATATTGGTGAGTGCTTTTTGTAACTTAGTGAGTTCTTTGGTCGAAATTCGGATTGATCTTGATGCATCAAAGCCATTGTCTCTACTTTTGGTTTCACCTTTTTCATTTTCATAATAGTCAGTATGAGTAGATACATCTAATTCGGTGATTTCTCGATTTTCATCAGCGAAAACCTTGTGCTTTAAGAAAACGAACGGCTTCATTTAAGTTTTTTTCTGATTCGCTGCCATTGCATCATTATAAGTTGCGCCCCAACCTGTTACGCGGATAACCCATGTACCTTGTGTTGAGGTATAGTGGCTTTCTGCCAATCCTTTTAACTGAAATAGAGCCGGTTTGGCGTAAATTTTTTTAAATTGATTACCTAGGATAAACGCTGAAGCCATCAATCCGACGGCAAGAATGATGCCAAAAAAATAGCGAGATAAGATTTTTTTGCTGTTCATATAATGTCCATGATGTGGAATAAAAAGAGTAGTTATTATAATCTAAAATTTTAGAGATGTGGATATAAACAATATCTTGATAAGATTAATTTTATGAAAGTTGGTGATTCGATACGGGTTATTAATGTAGTATATGCTTTCGAATGTATAACAAAGATAGAAAAAGATAAATTTCAGTGAGTTTTTAGACTCCAAATAGTTTTTTTGTTCATTCTATCAGTATGGAAAGGTATATTATGAAAATCAAGGTAATTTTATTAGGGTGTGATGGGGTTGTTGCTATCTAACATTGTGCTAGCTAATCATGAAATTAAATTTGATGATATTTGGAATTTTAAAATTTCCGTTACTGAAATGAAAGGGAATAGAAAAAAATTCACTTAACTGGTTTTGTTAGGAAATAGTGCAATGGGCATATCAGATAGCAAAATAACAATTCATAATGATGAATTAAATATTATTTTGTTTGAGGCCTTAGCAAAGGGTAAGTATTCAGGTGATTTGAATAAAGAAATTATCATTGAGAAACCTATTAATAAAATTACTTTTTGGTTCTAATAATAAAATCGTATGGCAAAATTAAGCTCGTTTCACTTTTACACCATTATGAAAAATGATGGAATAGTGAGCTACTTTTTGACTTTTTTTACTCTACAAAGAAAAACTTATGTTTAACGACGAAAAAAAGGAATAAAGTATATATAATTATGAATGAATTGATTGATATTTACATAAATAATGGATTCAGCTTTGTTTAAGCAGGGAGAAAAGTACAGTTATCATCTCCACAAAAATTATCAATGAGAGTTTTAGATATTCTGGAAGGTTTAAATGTTCTTGTTCTAGGTGGTGATATATATCGAAAAATCAGGTGATGATTTTTGAACATACATATGATAATTGGTATTACGATGGTAATGTCCATAGTGAAAGTCTTGATGGTTGCTAGACAATATTTAGATAATTTAAAAGAGAAAAATTTATATGTGTCTTTTGTTTTCAAATAAATCAAAATAATAAAAATTTTACAAAATACTAAAAATCTTCCCTAGTAAATCAGCCTTAAACAAAAATATAGTCTAAATTTCTTGTAAGTTTAGTTTTACAGTTCATAACTAATTTTTATTTTATGAAAAGTATTGAAAAATAGCATAGGTTAAGCAACCTCATAATTAAGGGTGCTTAACCCGTTAGTTAATCATCTTTTTCGAAGGAAGAGCGTTTATTAATTTTTGGAAGCGTAAATAACATGAATAAAAACGGTCACAACTGGAACGAGCATTTCAGGTACATGACCAAAAAATGTAAGTGAAACGGCAAGAACCAGCACTACAATAACCATAAAAATGACAAATGGTTTCATAAGAGTTTAAGAATAACGCTAGCTAGAGGTTTTTAAACTTAATTTCTTTGGCAAGATGGGCATTGTTTGACGGCTCAAGACCTTTAACTAGTCCTCCATGAATAGGGGCATTACAATGTGGGCAAGGTAGTGAAGGATTAAAAGCACTCATATTGAATATTCTCTTTTGTTGATAAAAATGAACGTATGTCCTTATTCTATAGGATAAATGTGAAATATTATAATTAGTGAATATATAGGTAATAAAACTCAATTGGACGCATTTGTAGACGCATCAGTGCTAAGCTAAAATTTTTAAATAGCTTTGATCTTGTAGAAATCTGATAAGCTATGTCTAGCTAATCAAATATAAAAGGAAAATAAAATGATTCTCTTAGTTTTACTCATTATAGTATGATGGTTTCAGCTTGTTCTGTTGGTGTAGGTGCTGGTGGCGGCAGTAATGGCGTAGGGCGTTGGAGTAGGTCTTGGCACTGGCTTTGGATTCTAACTCTCACTTTAGATAAAGCAAAGGGCGGTCAAAAAATCTTACGTTTTCAAGAAAATTAGCAGAAATCGCTTGATCTTTTGATTTAGATCACTATAATACACCCCATATTTCGGACGCGGGGTGGAGCAGCTTGGTAGCTCGTCGGGCTCATAACCCGAAGGCCGTCGGTTCAAATCCGGCCCCCGCAACCAATAACAAGTTCAGTAAAAAGAACCCCAAATTTGGGGTTTTTTTGTACGAGAAATTTAGAAACTGGGCTTAGGTTCATTGACGAACCTAACCCTTTTTTTATGTCTGAATTTTAAGATTAGGAGCAAAAATTGGCAACATTAGAACAAAAATTGCAAGAGATGCTTCAAGGTGCAGTAGAAGACTTAGGCTGCGAACTTTGGGGGATTGAATGCCAACGTGCAGGGCGTTTTATGACCGTGCGTTTATTCATTGATAAAGAAGGTGGCGTAGGCGTTGATGATTGTGCTGATGTAAGTCGTCAAGTGAGCGCGATTTTAGACGTGGAAGATCCAATTGCGGATAAATATAACCTAGAAGTGTCATCACCAGGTCTTGATCGTCCACTATTTACGCTTGAACAATTCCAACGTTATGTGGGCGAGGATATCGCTGTGCATTTACGTATTCCTGTTTTAGATCGTCGTAAATGGCAGGGTAAATTGGAAAAAATTGAAAATGACATGTTGACACTTATTGTTGATGGTCAGGAACAAGTTCTTATTTTTGGCAACATTCAAAAAGCCAATGTAATCGCAAAATTTTAAAGGAGAAAAAGGAAAATGAGTAAAGAGATTTTGTTAGCTGCTGAAGCAGTATCTAACGAGAAGTTATTACCACGTGAAAAGATTTTTGAAGCGTTAGAGAGTGCTATTGCACTTTCAACAAAGAAAAAATATGACTATGAAACCGATATTCGCGTATCTATCAATCCTAAAACGGGAGAGTTTGATACATTCCGTCGTTGGTTGGTGGTTGATGAAGTTAAAGTGCCAACAAAAGAAATGACATTAGAAGCGGCACAATTTGAAGATCCAAATGTTCAACTTGGTGATTATGTTGAAGACCAAATTGAGTCTATCGCATTTGACCGTATTGCAATGCAAACTGCTCGCCAAGTAATCAGCACTAAAATCCGTGAAGCAGAACGTGCAAAAGTGGTTGAGCAATTCCGTTCTGAAGAAGGCAAAGATTGTTACGGGTACGGTGAAAAAAGTAAATCGTGAAAGCATCATTTTAGATTTAGGCAATAAAGCTGAAGCCGTGATTATGCGTGAAGATATGCTTCCTCGTGAAAACTTCCGTCCAGGTGATCGTGTTCGTGGTGTGCTTTATAAAGTGAATCCAGAAAGCAAAACTGCACAACTATTTGTGACTCGTGCAAAACCTGAAATGTTAATCGAGTTATTCCGTATTGAAGTACCAGAAATCGGCGAAGAAATGCTTGAAATTCGTGGTGCGGCACGTGATCCTGGTTCTCGTGCAAAAATTGCGGTGAAATCAAATGATAAACGTATTGACCCAGTGGGTGCATGTGTGGGCATGCGTGGTGCACGTGTTCAAGCGATTACCAATGAATTAGGTGGCGAACGAGTGGATATCGTACTTTGGGATGATAATCCGGCACAATATGTAATCAATGCAATGGCGCCAGCTGATGTGACTTCAATCATTGTTGATGAAGATAATCACTCAATGGATATTGCGGTTAATGCTGACAACTTAGCACAAGCAATTGGTCGTAATGGTCAAAATGTACGTTTAGCGACACAATTAACCGGTTGGACATTAAATGTCATGACTACCGAACAATTAAATGAAAAACATCAAGCAGAAGATACTAAAGTATTAAATTTATTCATGGATAAATTAGGTCTTGATGAAGAGTTTGCTCAAATCTTAGTGGATGAAGGTTTTACTTCATTAGAAGAAGTGGCTTATGTTCCAGTAAGCGAGCTAACTGCAATTGATGGTTTAGAAGATGAAGATCTTATCGAAGAGTTACAGGGGCGTGCAAAAGATGCCATTACTGCAGCAGCTGCGGCAGAAGAAGAAGCCTTGAAAAAAGCGAATATTGAAGATCGTTTATTAAATCTTGAAGGGATGAATCGTCACATTACCTTTAAATTGGCTGAAAAACAAATTACTACGCTTGAAGAACTTGCTGAGCAAGGTGTAGATGATTTAGCTGATATCGAAGAATTAACCGCAGAGCAAGCCGCTGACTTTATTATGGCTGCGCGTAATATTTGCTGGTTTAGCGAAGAGTAAGGAGTTTAATAATGACTGAAGATGTAAAAAATGCGGATGCGAATGCACCGAAAAAACTAAGTATTCAACGCAGAACAAAAAAACAACCGTAAGCAGTACAACAGCTGGCGGTAAAGCAAAAGCGGTACAAGTTGAAGTTCGTAAAAAACGCACTGTGCCAACAGATGCCGCTCGAAAAGCCGCTGAGGCAGAAAAATTAAAAGCACAGCAAGAAGCAGAAAAGAAAGCGGCAGAAGAAAAAGCACGTTTAGCTGCTGAAAAAGCTGCAGCAGAAAAAAAAGCGAAGGTTGAAGCAGAAAAAGGCAGCGAAACCAGCACAAAGTGCGGTTGAAAAATAAACCTAAATCTGTTGATCCAGAAAAAGAAAAACGTAAAGCGGAAGAAGCAGAACTTCGTCGCAAAGCGGAAGAACTGGCTCGCCAAAAAGCAGAAGAGCAAGCGCGTAAAGCAGCTGAAGATGCTAAACGTTATGCTGAAGCGGATACGTCAAGCAATGAAAGCGCATCAGAAGATTATACTGATTACAATTTAAGCTCTCGTTATGCTTTAGAAGCGGAAGACGAAGAAGAACGTCGTAATGAAAATCGCGGTCGCGGCAAAAATAAAGTCGCTAAAGCGAAAAAAGAACGCGATGACGTGAAAGGCGGCAATAAAAATGAGCGCGAATCTAACCGTAAAAATCAAAAAGACGGTAAATTCGGTAAAGGTAAAAATGGTAAGAAAGGTGCAGCATTACAACAAGCCTTCACAAAACCTGTTCAGGTTGTGAAACAGGATGTTGTTATTGGTGAAACAATTACCGTTGCAGAATTAGCAAACAAAATGGCAACCAAAGCGACTGAAATCATCAAAGCTATGATGAAGATGGGCGAAATGGTAACCATTAACCAAGTGCTTGACCAAGAAACAGCGCAATTAGTGGCTGAAGAATTAGGTCACAAAGTGATTCTTCGTAATGAGAATGAACTTGAAGAAGAAGTATTAGGCGATCGTGATGTTAACGCAGAAAAAGTGACTCGTGCACCAGTTGTAACGATCATGGGGCACGTTGACCATGGTAAAACCTCATTGCTTGACTATATTCGTAAAGCGAAAGTTGCAGCAGGTGAGGCGGGTGGTATTACTCAGCACATCGGTGCGTACCACGTAGAAATGGATGACGGCAAAATGATCACCTTCTTAGATACACCGGGACACGCTGCATTTACCTCAATGCGTGCACGTGGTGCAAAAGCAACGGATATCGTCGTTCTTGTGGTTGCGGCAGATGATGGTGTGATGCCTCAAACCATTGAAGCGATTCAACACGCGAAAGCAGCAGGGTGCGCCTTTAGTGGTTGCGGTGAACAAAATTGATAAACCAGAAGCAAATCCCAGATCGTGTAGAACAAGAATTACTTCAACACGAAGTGATTTCTGAGAAATTTGGTGGTGATGTGCAATTTGTTCCTGTTTCTGCGAAGAAAGGTACTGGTGTTGATGACTTATTAGATGCCATCTTGCTTCAATCAGAAGTACTTGAATTAACAGCTGTAAAAGACGGCATGGCAAGCGGTGTAGTGATTGAATCTTACCTTGATAAAGGTCGTGGTCCGGTTGCGACAATTCTTGTTCAATCAGGTACTTTACGTAAAGGTGATATCGTACTTTGCGGTTTTGAATACGGTCGTGTTCGTGCAATGCGCGATGAAAACGGTAAAGAAATCGATGAAGCCGGTCCATCTATTCCTGTTGAGGTGTTGGGTCTTTCTGGTGTACCTGCAGCGGGTGATGAAGCAACTGTAGTGCGTGATGAGAAAAAAGCACGTGAAGTCGCATTACACCGTCAAGGTAAGTTCCGTGAAGTGAAACTTGCTCGTCAGCAAAAAGCAAAACTTGAAAATATGTTTAGCAATATGACTGAAGGTGATGTGGCTGAGCTGAACATCATCGTGAAAAGCGGACGTACAGGGTTCTGTGGAGGCGATTATTCAATCGTTACAAGATCTTTCTACTGATGAAGTGAAAGTGAAAGTAGTGGGCTCAGGCGTAGGTGGTATTTCTGAAACTGATGCAACCTTAGCGGCAGCCTCTAATGCGATTATGGTAGGCTTTAACGTTCGTGCGGATGCTTCTGCTCGTCGTATTATCGAAGCAGAAAACATTGACCTTCGTTATTACTCCATCATTTATGAACTATTAAATGATGTGAAAGCCGCGATGAGCGGTATGTTACAACCTGAATTCAAACAAGAAATCATCGGCTTGGCTGAAGTGCGTGATGTGTTTAAACATCCAAAATTTGGTGCAATCGCCGGTTGTATGGTGACCGAAGGTGTAGTAAAACGCAACAACCCAATCCGTGTATTACGTGATAACGTGGTAATTTTTGAAGGTGAATTGGAATCTCTCCGTCGCTTTAAAGATGACGTTTCTGAAGTCCGTAATGGTATGGAATGTGGTATCGGCGTTAAAAACTACAATGACGTGAAAGTCGGCGACCAAATCGAGGTGTTTGAAGTCGTTGAAGTTAAACGTTCAATCTAATCGATAAAAAGAGCGGTCAAAATTCAACGTATTTTTGACCGCTTTTTAATAAGAGAAATATTATGGCAAGAGAATTTAAACGCAGCGATCGCGTTGCACAGGAATTACAAAAAGAAATCGCCATCATTTTGCAACGTGAAGTGAAAGATCCCCGTATTGGCATGGTAACCGTGTCTGATGTGGAAGTATCAAGCGATTTAGCTTATGCAAAAGTGTTTGTCACATTTTTGTTTGATCATGATGAAGTGGCGATTGCACAGGGCATGAAAGGTTTGAAAGCAGCACCTTATATCCGTTCATTAGTGGGTAAAGCGATGCGCTTACGCATTGTGCCGGAAATTCGTTTCTTCTACGATCAGTCCTTAGTTGAAGGGATGCGTATGTCTAATTTGGTGACAAACGTGATTCGTGAAGACGAGAAAAAGCACGTTGAGGAAAATGACTAATGTCGAGACCTCGTAAGCGTGGACGTGATATTGATGGCGTATTTTTATTAGATAAGCCACAAGGCATGTCATCGAATGACATTATGCAAAAAGTGAAACGCTTATTCCAAGCGAATAAAGCAGGGCATACCGGTGCGCTCGATCCATTAGCAACCGGTATGTTACCTATTTGCTTAGGCGAAGCCACAAAGTTTTCCCAGTTTTTATTAGATGCAGATAAACGCTATGTGGTTACAGCAAAATTAGGTGAACGCACGGATACCTCAGATGCAGAAGGACAAGTGGTCGAAACGCGTCCAGTCAATGTGGAAACATCACAAATTTTGACCGCACTTGAACAATTCCGTGGTGATATTTTGCAAGTGCCGACCATGTTTTCTGCATTAAAGCACAATGGAAAACCATTGTATGAGTATGCTCGAGCTGGCATTACAGTAGAACGTGAAGCACGTCCTATCACGATTTTTGAGCTAAACTTTATCGAGTATCAAGCACCTTTTTCTAACCCTTTAGAAGTGCATTGTTCTAAAAGGAACCTATATCCGTACATTAGTGGATGATTTAGGTGAAGTGTTAGGTTGTGGTGCCCATGTGACCGTGTTACGTCGAACTGCGGTGGCGGATTATCCCAACAGAAAAGATGATGACATGGGATGCTTTGCAGGCGCTTGCAGAGCAAGGTGATCTTGCTACAACTTGATCAACATCTTTTACCGACAGATACCGCAGTCAGTAAATTACCTGCATTACAGTTAAATGCTGAACAAAGTAAAGGTATTGGCTTTGGACAACGTGTCAAATTTGCTAATGAAGCCAAAATTACGTGGTCAAGTGCGGTTGTTTTCTGACGAGAATATCTTTTTAGGCGTGGCACTTATCGATGATAACAATGTAATTCGTCCGCAACGTTTGATTACACAATCTCTCTAACCATTTGCCTTTCTGTTTTTAATTCCAGTAATCTCACCTGTAACCTTTTAATTGCAATCTATGTAAATAAGATATTACAGGTGAATTATGGATGCTCTTAACCATTTACGTCAGGAAATTGATGCGCTCGATCGTGAACTGATTCAACTTTTTGCTAAACGCCTCAAACTTGTGACCCAAGTCGGCGAAGTAAAGCACGAAAAAGGCTTGCCGATTTATGCGCCAGAACGTGAATTAGCGATGTTACAAGCACGCCGAGAAGAAGCGGCTAAAGCGGGAATTTCTCCACAACTCATCGAAGATGTGCTGCGTCGTTTCATGCGAGAATCTTACTCCAATGAAAATCAATTTGGTTTTAAAACCCTGAATCCAGCCATTAACAAAATTGTTATCGTCGGTGGTTACGGGAAAATAGGGCAGTTATTTGCCCGCTATTTGCGTGCCTCTGGGTATCCTATTTCTATTTTAGACCGCAATGATTGGGATGTAGCAGAACGTATTTTAACGAATGCGGATGTTGTTATTGTTTCAGTACCGATTGATCACACGTTAGAAACCATAGAACGTTTAAAACCCTATTTAACGGAAAATATGCTACTGGCGGATCTCACCTCCGTGAAACGAGCACCATTAGCTAAAATGTTAGAAGTGCATAAAGGGGCAGTGGTTGGGCTGCATCCAATGTTTGGCCCTGATATTGCCAGCATGGCAAAACAAGTGGTTGTGCGTTGTGATGGGCGCTTTTAGTGAGCGTTATGAATGGCTACTGGAGCAAATTCAAATCTGGGGTGCAAAAATTTATCAAATTGATGCAGCGGAGCATGACCACAATATGACGTACATTCAAGCATTACGTCACTTTTCTACCTTCGCGAATGGTCTGCATCTTTCTAAACAACCTGTCAATTTAAGCAATTTATTGGCGTTATCTTCCCCGATTTATCGTTTGGAATTAGCCATGATTGGTCGTCTATTTGCCCAAGATGCGGCACTTTATGCCGATATTATTATGGATAAGCCAGAAAATTTAGATGTGATTGAAAGCTTGAAACAAACTTATGAAGAGGCGTTACAATTCTTTGAAAAAGGCGATCGCCAAGGATTTATTGATGCTTTCCATCAAGTGAGAGAATGGTTTGGGGAATATTCCGATCAATTCTTGCAAGAAAGTCGTCAGTTATTGCAACAAGCTCACGATTTACGACATATATAAAACAAAAAAGTGCGGTTGATTTTCACCGCACTTTTTCTTTTTACTTATTGTCTTGCCAAGCGTAAATTTTGTGGAATTTCCTCAAAGTTAGAACGGAATGGATTAATATCCAATCCACCACGGCGCGTATAACGCGCATAGACGGTGAGTTTTTCTGGTTTGGCGTAATGCATCAAGTCACAGAAAATACGCTCGACACACTGCTCGTGAAACTCATTATGTTGACGGAAAGACACTATGTAGCGGAGAAGTTTTTCGCGATCGATTTGTTTGCCCACATAATGAATTTGCACGGTTCCCCAATCCGGCTGACTGGTGATAAGACAGTTAGATTTCAATAAATGGCTTACTAAGGTTTCTTCCACCACGTTATCAGACGTACAATTTTGCAAAATGTCTGCATCAAATTCGTAGCTGTGGATTTCGATATCCTGATCATCAATGCAATCGCCCGTTAAAGTATCAATACTTTGTCCGTGATAATGGGATAAAGGATGCAAATGTACTTTGACCTCGCCTTGAGCACAAGCACTTGAGATCTTCACGCATCGTGCGTTCTACGCTAGCAAAATCAGCAAATTTACTTTGGTTAAAGCTGTTTAAATAGAGTTTAAAGCTTTTCGATTCAATTAAATTTTCACTGCGATAATCAATTTCCACATCGGCAATAGCTACTTGTGGCAAACCTTTTGGATTTAACCAAGAAATTTCGTAGGCTGTCCAAATATCCGCCCCTTCGGAAAATGGCTGTTGTTCAGTTATGCCTAAGCCATCACGATTGAGTTTTCGAGGCACGGGTTGTAACAAAGTGCGGTCATAATTCGCAGCATATTCTGTTGCTTGACCGAGTTTTAAAGATTGAAGGCTTTTATCTTGATAGTTCATTTGTTTTCCTGAATGACGAAAGCGTTATAAAAAATTCCACGACACATTCGAGACTAATCGACATTGGTCGCATTTAAAGTAAATTACATCAAATAGTGGTGCGTCTAATGTCCAATCGCCACCACATTGCGGGCAACAGCGTTGTTGTTCCGATTCTAAAGAATGTCCACCGACACGGTATAAATAATAATAGGTCGGTATGCCGCTTTCTTTTTCGATTTCAGCAGCAAGGTAGCGTCCATGTTTGCTGAGCGTGCTATTAATCTCGGAGATTTCGTTTAATGCTTCTTTTTCTAAAGCTGAACCATTCATTTGCAACTGATCGCAAGCCTGCCAATTTTCCTGCCATTTAATCAAATCTTGGCTTTAAGTGCGGTTGATTTTTTAGCTGTTTATAAAGTGGAATTGGGGAGAAATCATCTCCGCTATGCAATGGCGAGCAAGATTGCAAATGTGTGGTATAAAGTATCTGCCATGCAGGATGGCTGCATTCTGCGGTGCTGTCTGCATTTAAATCATCGGCAATAATTTGAAAACCTTGAAAATTTAGACCGCACTTTTCAGCATTTTCCATCGCCAGATTCACAGTTTGGTTATTATTCTCGGGTAAAAGGCTATCTTGCTCAGGACAAATAACGCGCATTGCAAAACCTTGTTCGCCGTCTTCCTCCGTCAAATAAAGAGGAATTTCACGGCCGATAATTTGTCCGTTATAACGCCATTGGTCGATGATTGCATTGAGCAAACGGCTTTGTTGGCCGATGTCATTTTCTAAGGCGGTTAATTTAAAAAAAGATTCGATCAGATACATAATTACAGATTGTGCAAGATTTCTTCGATTTGTTTTAAACCGTTTAAGCGGGTTTCGCTTAAGCGAGAGGCAATACCAAGTTCATCAAAAAATTGACGAATATTAAATTGTTGTAATTGGTTGCTGGTTTGGCCATTGATATTTTGCAGCAACAACCATAATAAACCATTCATAATGCGTGCTTCACTGTAAGCTTGAAATTGAAACGTATCGTCATATTGTGGAATGGCCATAAACCAAAGTCCCGCTTCACAGCCTTGAATTGATTGCATTTGAGCCAATTCATCTGGAGAGGGTTGAGGAAGGTGTTTACCGGCTTGAATAATAAAACGGTAACGATCTTCCCAATTTTTTGCCTGTTTAATGTTTTCTAGCATGTTAATAACTCTAAGGATTTATCTAATGCCGCAAAAAAAGCGTCCACATCTTGCGGGCTGTTATAAGGCGCAAAAGAAAGTCTTAATGTGGTGCGCTCGCCAAGACGGGCTAAGTAAGGTTGGGCGCAATGTTCGCCAACACGCAACGCAATTTTTTGTTCACTTAATAGGGTCGCAAGATCTGAAGCAGCAATCCCATCAAAAACAAAACAGACCACAGAACTTGGTTGCGGTGAATTGAATAAACGACAATTCGGATAGTTTTTTAACCGCACTTTACTTTGCTCGGCAAGCTCAACGGCATGAGCCTCGGCGGCCTGAAAATCCCATTTTTTGAGCCAATCTAGCACTGCACCAAAACCAATCACGCCCGCAATATTAGGTGTGCCGCCTCTAATCGATAAGGCAAATCAGCAAAGGTAATACATTCATGGGAGACGCGCTCAATCATTTTCCCGCCGTAAAAAAGCGGTTGTAGCAAGGAAAGTGAGCTTAGTTTTCCGCTTAATACGCCAATCCCGTTGGGGGCCCATAAATTTTGTGCGCAGAAAAAGCAATAAAATCCGCATCTAATGCCTGTAAATCAATCTGTATATGACTAATAGCCTGAGCCGCATCGACTAAAACAAGCGCATTGCTATGTTGACGAATTAGTCGAATTAAATGCTGGATATGTTGTTCTGTTCCCGTTACGTTGGAAACAAAATTGAGTGCCACTAATTTGGTTTTCTCATTTAAGGCTGCAATTAAGGCATTTTCATCAATTAACCAATTATCCAAAATAGGCAACACTTGAATTTTTGCCCCACATTTTTTCGCTGTCTCATGCCACGTAACAAAATTAGCATGATGGTCTGCTTGGCTAATTAAAATCTCGTCATTTGCATGCAAAGAGGGGAGTAAACCGTTGGCAACCAAATTAATGCCATGCGTTGTTCCGGAAGTCCAAATTACGGCTTTTTCATCTTCTGCATTAATTAAGGTTTTAACTAAGTGACGGGCATTTTCATATTGTGCTGTTTGTGCGGCTTCATACTGACTACGATGCACGGAGCCAGCCGATTGATAAAAAGTACTTGTTGCATCAATTAATGCTTGAGGTTTTAGTGTTGTTGCCGCATTATCCAAATAGACCACGGCATTTGGCGATTTAAAATAAGGAAATTCATTTTTAAATGATTGATAATCAAAAGCCATGTTGACCTCCATGTTTACCTGCTTTGTTCTGTTTGCGCCATTCATAAGGGGCGGTAGGGTTAGGATCACGCCATAAGCCAATTTTTTGTTGTTGGGCAAAATCTTGTGCCTGAAAGTAGAGTGGATTTTTAGCATATTGCGGATAAACCCACGCCATACCGTTTTTTACCATTTCTAAGTTGATGTTTTGTTCTTGCAGGTAAACTGTTGCCAAAATACGCTGGTAGCGATCGTAACCAGAAACCGACAACGTCACATTTTGTTTGAAAACCAGCTGGGAAAGATATTGTTTGGCTTTCTTTCCAAATGGTTGGCCTTTTTTTCCGGAGCATCAATTTCTTGTAATCGCACTTTGAGTTGTTTTTTAGTGGGTAAGAGGCAAGTTAAGGTATCGCCATCACTTACACCAACAACCCAGCACGCCATTTGGCGTTCAGCCGCTACTGAAAATTGTGTCCAAAGTGCGGTCAAAATTAGGGTTAAAAAAATAAGAAGAATTTTTCTAATCATTTTGGAATTTCTTTTGATCTGCATCGCAAAATTTAGCTAAAAATGGATGGGTAATTTTAACAAAAAAAGCGTAAAATAAATTTTTAATTATTATTAAAAAAGTTGATAGAGGAAAATATGTTACTCCAAAAAGGCGTTCAACTCGCTCGTTCGCTCATCATTTTATACATTATGTTACTACTCGGCAATTTGATTTCTCACTATATCCCAGTGGGGATTCCAGGCAGCATTTGGGGGTTGTTATTACTTTTTTTAGGTTTAACGACTCATGTGATTCACTTGGAGTGGATTTATTTCGGTTCTAGCTTATTGATTCGCTACATGGCGGTGCTTTTTTTGTGCCAGTGAGTGTAGGGTATTATCAAGTATTATGATTTACTCGTTGCGCAATGGAAAATTTTACTCATTCCAAATATTCTCAGTACCTTTTCTGACACTTTTTGTGATTGCATTTATAGGAAACTATTTATTTTACAAACAATCTTTTAGCCCATAAACGTAAAAAAGTATTGGAAAAACGTAATCTTCAAGCAGACTAAGGTTTTATTATGCAGTATGCAATTTATCTTTATACCGGTTTAACGATTTTCGGATTTTGGCTCGCACTACAAATTAGTAAACGTTGGAAATCGATGATTTTCAATACTTTTGTGCTAACAGTATCCATTCTTGTGCTAATTTTAGTGGTTAGCGGTATTCCTTATGATGATTATATGGCAGGAAATGCGCCGATTAATAATTTATTAGGGATTGAGTATTGTTGCACTGGCGTTACCGTTGTATGAACAACTTCGTCAAATTGCCAAACAGTGGAAAATTATCCTTTCAGTCGTCACATTGGCTTCGATATTCTCAATGTTTACAGGGGCTATTTTTGCTATTATTTTAGGCGCAAGTCCTGAAATGGTAGCAACAGTATTACCAAAATCGATTACTACCCCTATTGCGATGGAAGTGTCTTCGCATTTAGGCGGTATTCCCGCCGTGACTGCGGTAGGTGTGGTCGTTGCCGGTTTACAAGGCTCCGTTTTTGGTTATCTCATCTTGAAAAAAGTCGGGATTAAACAACAAGAAGCAGTTGGGTTTATCTGTTGGTGCGGTTTCTCACGCATTAGGCACGGTAAGTTGTATGGAAGCCGATCCGAAAGCGGGGTAGTTATAGTTCGATTTCTTTGGTACTTTGCGGTATTATGAGTTCCATTTTAGCGCCCTTAGTATTCCATGTTATTCGTCTATTTTTATGAGAACCCAATTAGCTGATTTTTGGACTGAACGTTTCCTTCCTGATCCGCCTCGCGAAAAAGATCACCGACCACCATTTCGTCGTGATCGCGGGCGGATTTTACATTCTGCCGCTTTCCGTTGTTTGCAAGCCAAAACACAGATTCATGCTGTGGGCGAAAATGATTTTTATCGCACTCGTTTAACTCATTCCCTTGAAGTGGCACAAATCGGTAGCAGCCTGGTTTCCCAATTAAAATTTGCGGAAAGTTATGTTGCTATTTCAGACCAGCTTCATATCGAAAAAAGTGAATTACAGAAACAACTCAAACCTTTATTACCAAGCTAATGATTTAATTGAAAGTTTATGCTTTGCGCATGATATTGGTCATCCACCGTTTGGTCATGGTGGGGAAGTAGCCCTCAATTATATGATGCGTAATCATGGTGGTTTTGAAGGCAATGCGCAGACATTTCGTATCATTACTAAACTTGAGCCTTATACTGAAACAGCAGGGATGAATTTAACGCGTCGTGCTATTTTAGGCGTGGTGAAATATCCGAATATTTTAGACTTATCTTCCCCGCAATATGCCCAGTTGCCGCATACTGAAAGCGCTGATCCGCGTTATGTCAAAATTAGTGACTGGAAACCAGGAAAAGGGTTATTCCGTGATGACGTCACAATGTTTAATTGGCTGTTGCAAAACCTTTCTGAAAATGACCGCACTTTGTTTGGCTCATTTCAAAAAGCGCGGTCAAATCCTGTCGAGTTTTTAAAAACACAATTTAAATCTTTAGATTGCAGCATTATGGAATTGGCGGACGATATTGCGTATGGCGTGCATGATTTAGAAGATGCGATTGTGACCGGTGTAGTAAATCAACATCAATGGCAAGAAGCCTGGCTGAACTTAAAACGATTCCTTCAGATTGGTTGGCAAAAAATATAGAACAAGTCAGCCAACGATTATTCTCCAACCATCATTTCGAGCGTAAAAATGCCATTGGTGCATTAGTGAATTTCTTTATTACTCATGTGCGTTGGAAAGTCACCGGCAATTTTGATGAACCTTTGTTACGTTATAACGCGGAACTACCGCAAGATGTGATTGCGGCATTAAATGTGTTTAAAAAGTTTGTATGGAAATACGTGATTCGCCATGTGGAAACGCAACGTATTGAATATAAAGGACAACGCATTCTCACAGAAATGTTCCAGATTTTTGAGTCTGACCCAGAACGTTTATTGCCAACGAACACGGCTAATCGTTGGAAAAATGCGCCAGAACAGGGCAAAAAACGTATTATTTGTGACTATATCGCAGGCATGTCAGATGCCTATGCTTTAAAGGTTTATCATCAGCTCTAAAGTGCGGTTATTTTTATTGATATTTTGAATTTATAGGACAATTTTGTGGCATTAATTAGTTTAACTAACGCTTATCTTTCTTTTAGTGATCATCCGTTACTTGATCACGCTGAACTGCATATTGAACCCAATGAGCGCGTGTGTTTGGTGGGGCGTAACGGGGCAGGTAAATCGACTTTATTAAAAATTATTGCACAGCAAGTCACGATGGATGACGGCAAAGTGCAGTATGAAAAAGATTTAGTGGTTTCACGTTTAGAACAAGACCCGCCTCGCCATGCTGAAGGGAATGTGTTTGATTATGTGGCAGAAGGCATTGAGCATTTAGCGGATTTGTTAAAGGAATATCACCATATTTCACAAGAGTTGACACAAAATTACAGTGAGCAAATTCTTAACCAACTGGCGCAAGTGCAAGCAAAATTAGAGCATGCCAATGGTTGGCAGTTTGAAAATAAAATCAATGAAGTACTGCAAAAGCTTGAGTTAAATCCTGATACTAAATTAGCGGATTTATCGGGTGGTTGGTTGCGTAAAGCCGCTTTTGCTCGTGCGTTGGTGTGTAATCCCGATGTCTTGTTATTAGATGAACCGACCAATCACTTGGATGTGGATGCAATCGAATGGTTAGAAAACTTCTTATTAGAATTTACCGGAAGTATTGTGTTTATTTCCCACGACCGTTCTTTTATCCGCAAAATGGCCACTCGTATTGTCGATTTAGATCGCGGAAAATTAGTGTCTTATCCAGGTAACTATGATTTATACCTCACCGCTAAAGAGGAAATCTTACGTGTCGAAGCGTTGCAGAATGAGCTTTTTGATAAGCGCTTTAGCGCAAGAAGAGGTTTGGATTCGTCAAGGTATTAAAGCTCGCCGTACGCGTAATGAAGGCCGTGTGCGCGCTTTAAAAGCCATGCGTGAAGAACGTCGCCAACGTCGTGAGGTGATGGGTACGGCTAAGTTACAATTAGATAACTCAAGTCGTTCTGGCAAAATCGTGTTTGAAATGGAAGATGTGAGCTATGAAATTGAAGGCAAACAACTTCTCAAAGATTTCAGCACGACCATTTTACGTGGCGATAAAATTGCATTGGTTGGCCCAAATGGCTGCGGAAAAACCACCTTTATTAAACTTTTATTAGGTGAAATAGAGCCAACGAGTGGTCGCATTCATTGTGGTACAAAATTAGATATCGCTTATTTTGACCAATATCGTGCTGATCTTGATCCAGAAAAAACGGTAATGGATAACGTTGCCGATGGTAAACAGGATATCGAGGTCAATGGTGTAAAACGTCATGTGTTGGGCTATTTGCAAGATTTCTTATTTCCACCAAAACGCGCCATGACACCCGTAAAAGCGCTTTCAGGTGGTGAACGCAATCGCTTGTTATTAGCAAAATTATTACTGAAACCGAAATAACTTACTGATTCTCGATGAACCAACCAATGACTTGGATGTAGAAACCTTAGAATTATTGGAAGAAATTCTCACGGATTATCAAGGCACGCTATTGATTGTCAGCCATGATCGTCAGTTTATTGATAATGTCGCGACGGAGTGTTATTTCTTTGAAGGCGACGGCGTATTGAATAAATACGTGGGTGGTTTCTTTGATGCAAAAGGACAACAAGCTAATTACTTTGCGATGAAAGCAGAGCAAGAGGCTCAAAAAGTCAAAAAAGAAGCACCAAAAACACAAGAAAGTGCGGTCAAAAATGACGTTGTTTCTCAAAAAGCCAAAATCCGTTAAACTTTCTTACAAAAGAACAACGTGAGTTAGAACAGCTACCACAATTGTTGGAAGAATTGGAAGAGAAAATCACCGCACTTCAAGCTGAAATTGGTGACCCTCACTTTTTCCAACAAGCCCATGATGTAACGGATGCGAAGCTTAAAGAATTAGCGGATACCGAAGCGGAACTTGAGACGGCATTTATGCGATGGGAAGAACTTGAAGAGAAAAAAAGACTCAAGCTGAAGCAAAAATAGAGGAGATAAAAAGAAACCGAGCTAAATAGCTCGGTTTTTGTTACATATTACTGATAAAAATCACCAAAATAATCACAGGAACCACAAATTTCACATAGTTAAACCAAATTGTGGTGAAAAGTGAATTTGGCGTTGGTGATAGCTCTTTTTTTCGCATCGTCTTTTAACACGAAACCAACGAAAATGGCACAGCCAAGTGCGGTCAGCATAAAGAGAATATTTCCGCTGACGAAATCGAAGGCATCAAAAATGCTTTTACCGAAAAATGGTGAAATCTTTCCAAAGGTTATCACCTAGAATAGAGGGCACGTTACCGAATAAGAAAATCCCCATTAAGGTAACAAAAATCGCTTTACCACGGCGCATTCTGAGTTTTTCTTGTAATGCGGTGATGATGACTTCGTAAATCGTAATTGACGTGGTTAATGCCGCAATAAGCAATAAGCCGAAGAACACGATAGCAAAGAATTTACCCGCCCATAAATGTGAGAATACAATCGGTAAACTTTGGAAAACCAAGGTTGGGCCAGCGTTAGGTTCAATGCCGAATGTGAATAATGATGGGAAGATCATAAAACCACATAACACAGCGATAATGGTGTTTGTGAAACCGTAATAACGGCGGTGTGAATAAGGTTTTCTTCCTTGTTTAAATAGCTGGAGAGGGTAATCAATACACCGAAACCAAGGCTTAATGCGAAGAATACTTGGCCTAATACGAAGATGAATAATTTAGGTGTGATTTTGCTGAAATCTGGTTTTAAGTAGAAAGTTACACCTTCCATTGCGCCAGGTAAGGTGAGGTTACGAATCACCATACCAATTAGGAAATAAAGAGTAATGGCATTAAGTATTTCACGGAACGTTCAATCCCGCCGATGATACCCTTCGCCAAAATAATGTAATTCACCGCCACAAACAGGAAGGTGTAAAGCATGATTTCCCATGGACTGTTGCTGATGTGTAAATCGTAGAAATCTTTGGCCACTTCTTTTGTAATTGGGGCGCTAATATCGAGGGTGTTATTCATCAGACTAATGATATAAGACATCACCCAACCACCAAGCACCATGTAATACGCCATGATACCAAATGCGCCAAGAAGCCCCATGTAACCAAGAATCTTCCAATATTTGGAAATGTTTTTACCTTTATCTTGGATTTTATCGCCAAAAGGCATCAATGGAATTCACACGCAAACGGCGGCCGATGACGTTTTCCACTAAAATCATTGGGATACCAATGACAATCATCGCGATACAAAAGAGGAGTACGTAGGCACCACCGCCATTTTCACCCACTAAATAAGGAAAGCGCCATGTTGCCCCAAAGCCAACTGTCGCACCCGCAACGGTGAGCACATAAGTTAGTCGACTAGACCACGTTTGGCGAGATTGATTGTTTGTTGTCATAATCTATTCCGTTTGATTTTATTCGTTTAATATTCTGTTTTTTCTTTGTATTCGCAGAGATCTTCAATAATGCAAGCACCGCAGCGAGGTTTGCGCGCAGTGCAAGTATAACGCCCATGTAAAATAAGCCAGTGATGCACATCGACTTTAAATTCTTTTGGCACAACTTTGAGTAGTTTTTCTTCCACTTTTACCACATCTTTGCCTGGAGCAAAATTTGTGCGGTTGCACACGCGAAAAATATGGGTATCCACTGCAATAGTCGGGTGACCGAAAGCGGTATTTAATACCACATTCGCGGTTTTTCTGCCGACACCCGCCAGGGCTTCTAAGGCTTCACGGCTTTCAGGTACTTCGCCGTTGTGTTTCTCAACTAAATCCCGGCAAGTTTTAATAATATTTTCAGCTTTACTGTTATAAAGTCCGATGGTTTTAATGTATTCTTTTAAACCCTCTAAGCCAAGCTCTAAAATGGCTTGTGGTGTATTCGCTACAGGGAATAATTTTGCCGTCGCTTTATTGACACCTTTATCGGTGGCTTTGAGCCGATAAGATCACGGCGATGAGCAATTCGAAAGGCGAATTATACTCTAATTCCGTGGTGGGATGCGGGTTTTGCTCCCGAAGTCGAGTGAGAATTTCAATTCGTTTAGCTTGGTTCATTTTTTCATATCAATTCGGTTTTTAATCGCCAATAGGATGCCTAATCCAATAAAAGCACCTGGCGGAAGAATAAAGAGTAAAAAGCTGCTGTCAGCGTGATAAATATGTAATGTAAGGAATTTAGCACCTTGACCAAATAAGTTTTCAATGCCTTCAAAAAGGGTACCTTGACCTAAGATTTCACGTAATGCACCTAATACGGTGATACTTAATGCCATGCCTAATCCCATCGAAAAACCATCCCAGGCGGCATGTGCAACGCTATTTTTAGAGGCAAAGGCTTCTGCACGACCAATCACAATACAGTTGGTCACGATTAAAGGAATAAAAATCCCGAGTGCTTGATAGAGTGTATAGGTATAAGCATTCATCAATAATTGCACCACCGTTACGGTGGTCGCAATAATCATCACATAAATCGGAATACGGATTTCATGAGGAATTTGCTTACGAAAGAGCGAAACAACGGTATTGGTGCAAGTTAAAACCAACATAGTCGCAAGCCCTAAACCTAAGGCATTTGTTGCCGTACTCGAAACAGCTAAGAGCGGACACAGCCCCAATAATTGCACGAGAGTTGAGTTGTTTTTCCATACGCCCTGAATAAAGATTTCTTTCCAAACAGAAGGCGTTTGCATTATTTCTTCTGAATTTTCAACCGCACTTTGCTCATCAAGTGCGGTCGTTTTTTCGGTTAAATCAGTCATAATAAATATCCTATTGCGCGTATTTTTTTGCCATCTCGTTGAGTAATGCCTCATTTTCAAGCATCACGAGAGCAGAGCGTTTTACTTGATTCACAATCGCGCGTGGCGTAATGGTTGCGCCAGAAAATTGATCGAATTTACCGCCATCTTTTTTGACAGCCCAATCTTTTAGGCTTTCGGGTACGATAACTTGGTTTGTAAAACTCAAAATCCAGTCAGAAATGCGAAGTTCGATTTTATCGCCTAATCCTGGGGTTTCATGATGTTCGATGACACGCACACCTAAAACTTCACCTTTTGGTGTCATACCCACTAATAAACGGATATTCCCTGAATAACCATCTGGTGCTGTGGTTTCATAAGCATAGGCTGTTGGCACATGATCTTTGATCGCAAAATAGAGTTTTTGAATGCCTTTGAGTTTATCTTGCTCAGGCGTTTCTACGCTTTCAAGCAAGTTATTATTGAAATACGCTTGAGGGATGACTTGAAGCAATAACGCTTTTTGTTGTTCAGCCATGGCTTCATCAATTTTATCTTTTGTTAGCATATAAATGCCTGCAGAAACTGCTGTACAAACAATGCGATAAAGCCTAATAACAAAGACCGAAACGGGAGGTGACTTTAAAAATACCCATTATTTTCTCCCTTTTGCAAAGTGCCCCGCTACGCGAGGACGGGTGTAGTAGTCGATAAGTGGCACGCAAATGTTGCTTAACAAAATCGCAAATGCCACGCCGTCAGGGTAGTTTCCAAAGTAACGAATGAGGTAAACCAATAGTCCGACCAAAGTACCAAATACAAGCTTACCACGAGGTGTAATTGAGGCTGTGACAGGGTCAGTCGCAATAAAGAATGCGCCGAACATCATGGCGCCGCTAAAGAGTTGGCTTATCATACTTAAATGATGATGGCCTGACATCGCTGTGATTGTTGCTAAGGTCGCAAAGGTCACGAGCATTGAAACGGGAATTTGCCAGTGAATTTTTTTCTTTAAGATTAATACAATCCCACCAAGCATAAAGGCAAGATTAACCTGCCACCAACCTTCAGCAAAGTCAGTCCCGTTTTGTAATAAAATCGGTAATTTTACAAAATCATGGAATACGCTTTCATCGCCTTGATGTAAGTTATAGAAGATCTTTTGCGCTGTCTAATGGTGTCGCTTGTGTAATTCCATCAATGGAATGGACGAGTTGACTTAAGCTAAAACCGTCAGTGGTTAAGCCTGTGAAAATTAAAGAAAGAGAATCCGCAAATGTTGGAGGTTCATTTAATAATGAAATCGGTGGCATCCAACTTGTCATTTGTAGTGGGAAAGAAATCAATAGCACAACATACCCCACCATAGCCGGATTAAACGGGTTTTGTCCTAAACCACCATAAACATGTTTACCTAGAATAACAGCAGAAAGCGTACCGATTAAAATCACCCAATAAGGTGCATAAGGCGGAATCGCCATCGCTAAAATTAAGGCGGTAAGCACCACGCTAAAATCTGAAATATAGACTAGGTTTGGCTTATTGCGCAATTTGGTCACAATAAACTCAAGCAATAATGCGAAAGAAATAGCCAAAGCGGATTGCACCAAAACACCCATTCCAAAATAATAAATCTGCGTGAGCAGGGCAGGCAGCATGGCTGCAATCACCCACAACATAATGCGGGCGGTTAATTTGCCTGAATGAGTATGAGGCGAACTCACCATTTTCTTAAACATAATCTTTTCCTGCGTTATTCTGTTTCTTTGGCAGCTTCAGCGGCCGCTTTTTTTGCTTTAGCTCTTGCTATGGCTGCTGCGATAGCAGCTTTTTTCGGGTCAAGAGCGATTGAGTTTTCATCTGTTTTTTCGACCGCGCTTTCAGTTGCATTTGTTGTAACTGCTTCACTTTGAGCGGCAGCTTTCTTGGCTTTAGCTCTTGCAATGGCTGCAGCTACTGCGGCTTTTTTCGGATCAAGTGCGGTTGGATTTTCATCCGTTTTTTCGACCGCACTTTCAGTTGCATTTGTCGTAACTGCTTCACTTTGAGCAGCAGCTTTCTTGGCTTTAGCTCTTGCAATGGCTGCAGCTACTGCAGCTTTTTTCGGATCAAGTGCGGTTGGATTTTCATCTGTTTTTTCGACCGCGCTTTCAGTTGCATTTGTCGCAACTGTTTCACCTTGAGCAGCAGCTTTCTTGGCTTTTGCTCTTTCTAGAGCTGCAGCAACAGCTGCTTTCTTCGCATCTTTTTCATCAGTTTGTGACGATGTTGCATCCGACACAGTGCTTGTATCTGCTTGTGCTTGTTGTCTAGCAAGACGGCGGGCTTTACGTTGTTCCATGAGTTCATGGTTGTCCGGTAAGATTTCCCCTTTCTCAGATACGATAGTTTTCGTTTCTTTATTTGCTGCTGAACCCGCTTGTTTTGCTTTTCAAGCGTTCTAACGCGGCTTTAACGGGGTCTTCACCTTTTTGTTTTGCAAGTTCTTCTCGACGAGCTTCTGCCGCACGTTGTGAACGAGCTTTACGCTCTTGTTCTTCACGCTCCATACGAGCTTGTTTGGCTTCAAAACGGAGTTTGGCTTCTTCTGCTTTCTTCGCTTTTTCTTTAATTTCCCAAATTTTGGCTTTTTCTTGTCGGAAATATTGAATAAGCGGAATATGGCTTGGGCAAACATAGGCACACACACCACATTCAATACAATCTTTTAAGCAATATTCTTCTGATTTTTGGTGATCTTCACTGCGAGCATACCAATAAAGTTGCTGTGGCATTAAATTGACAGGGCAAGCATCAGAACAAGCAGAGCAGCGGATACAAGATTGCTCTGGTTCCAGCTCGCCATATTCAAAATGATCGGGTGCTAATAGACAGTTAATTAATTTAGTGACGGGCGTATTGAGATCTGAAAGTTGCAATCCCATCATCGGTCCACCTGCGAAAACAGGGAAACGTTCGTCATATTGGTAGCCAACTTGCGCTAATAAGTGATCAACTGGTGTGCCCAAGCGAACCCAGTAGTTGCCTTTCTCAGAAACTTTATCACCCGTAAGCGTGACGACACGCTCAATTAACGGTTCGTCATTAATGACCGCTCTTTTTATCGCAAAAGCTGTACCGACATTATGCATTAATACGCCAATATCGTAAGAGCGTCCACCGCTTGGTACTTCCATTCCAGTAAGTAAATAAATCAGCTGTTTGGCTGCACCAGATGGATATTTAGTCGGAATAACGCGCAATTCAATATCATTTGCACCATGTAGTGATTGTTGAATAGCTTGAATCGCTTCGGTTTATTGTCTTCAACTGCAATCACCACTTTTTCAGGGCGTAAGATATAACGTAAGATGCGAATCCCTTCGATCATTTCATCCGTGTAATCACGCATTAAGCGGTCATCACAGGTAATATAAGGTTCGCATTCCGCGCCGTTAATAATTAAGAGTTTAACTTTCTTTTCAGCCGATTGGATTTTCGCTGCAGTCGGGAATACCGCACCACCTAAGCCGGCAACGCCTGCTTGATAAATACGATCAATGAGTTGTTCGACAGGTTGTGTGAAAAATTCTTCAAGTGGAAATTGCTCACGCCATTTATCTAAACCATCCGCTTGAATATGAATCATATCCTCGGTTAAACCAGAAGGATGGGGCGCAACATGTTTCCCGATAAATTTTACGGTACCAGAAGTTGGGGCGTGAACAGGCAAGGTTCTTAAGCCATCACCTTGTGTTAAAGGTTGGCCTTTAAGCACATAATCGCCTTCTTTAACTAATACATTTCCTGCAGTGCCTGCATGTTGTTTAATTGGCACATAAAAATCATGAGCAAGTTCTGATTGCTGAATAGGGGATTGGTTTGATTGAGATTTCATTTCAGGTGGATGAATCCCGCCTTTAAAATCCCAAATTTTGCCGGATTTAAATCTTGTTAATACATCAGCCATGTGATTCCGACTCCCCAACCACTAATTTTTTCTCGATTTCTGTGGTATTTACAACCGGAATGACTAATTTAGGATCAAATTTCCAGTTCCAATTATCAATATCTTTTTTCACTTTAATCATGGAAATACAATCTGTCGGGACAAGGTGCGACGCAAAGTTCACAGCCCGTACAGAGATCGGGAATAATAGTATGCATGGCTTTGTTTGTACCAATAATGGCATCAACAGGGCAGGCTTGAATACATTTGGTACAGCCAATACACATATTTTCATCAATAAAGGCAACCATTTCTTCAGGTTCAGCGACATCATCCATTGCAGGGACATCAACGCCCATGATTTCGGCAATTTTTACGACTGTCGGACGACCACCTGGCACGCATTTTGTGATAACGTCACCATTAGCAATTGCTTCAGCATAAGGCTTACAGCCAGGATAGCCGCATTGCCCACATTGGCTTTGCGGTAAGATGGCATCAATTTTTTCGACGATAGGATCAGCTTCAACTTTTAATTTAATCGAAGCAAACGCCTAAAATCGCGCCAAAAATTAAAGCGAGAACGGTTACTGAAATTAAGATAAACATTATTTTTTAGTGTTATTCCAAAATAAGCCGAGAAAAATCACTGTCACAGTAATAAACATTAAGAGATAAATCATTTTACTAATCCGGCGAAGCCCATAAAGGCGAGAGACATCAAACCGGCCGTAATTAATGCGATAGACGAGCCACGAAACGTAATAGGGCACATCTGCGGCAACAAGGCGTTCACGCAATGCGGCAAATAAAACTAAAACCAGCGCAAAACCTAAAGAGGCGCCAAAACCCATAAATAACGGATTCGGTTAAATTGTGTGCCAAATTGACGTTTAATAATGCCACACCGAGTACCGCACAGTTTGTGGTAATCAGTGGTAAGAAAATCCCTAGTAAACGATAAAGTGATGGGCTCGTTTTATTGATTACCATTTCGGTAAATTGAACCACGACGGCAATCACTAAAATGAACACTAATGTGCGCAAGAAGGTGGCATTTAGTGGCATTAAAATATAATTATCGACTAAATAAGAACACAGTGATGCTACAGTTAATACGAATGTCGTAGCAAGCCCCATACCAATCGCTGTTTCAATCTTTTTGGACACGCCCATAAATGGACAAAGTCCTAAGAATTTGACCAAAACAAAGTTATTGATTAATGCGGTGCTGATAATGAGTAGAATGTAATGTGTCATTGCGTCTAAATTTATTTTACATAAGTGGCGTATTATCTCTATTTATCGCACTGAGAACAATAAAAAATTTGGGGTAGTGCGGTCAGTTTTTCCTTTGTTTTTTATTTGGTGATCGATTCTTTCTGACTATGTTGGAAATAGCGATATAGCTGCGGTAGCAATTGAGAAATCAAATTAAGCTGCTGATATGGTAACGCAAAAGCCATATCTGCTTTGGTTTGATTTTCATCCAACTGAATTTCTTTTAGGCTTTGCTCAATATTACCTTGTAGTTTGGCGAAGATTTCAGGACGAAGCTTTTCAATATTTTCCAGCGTATATAAAACCTTTTTCGCAACAGGATAAAAGTCTGCTAAAAATTCTGTAGTTTGCTGTAACTGCGTCATTTTATTGCGATATGCCCCTAAAGCAGAAATATAGCTCAATAGAGAATAATTCATTTTTAACAAGTCAAAACCTTCCTGCAAATAAGCTTGATATTTCTTCGGTTCGTTGTTCATATTGGAAAGTGTGGTACTTAATGCTGCCGCATATTGATGGGCATTACGGCGTGCAATACGGTATTTTAAATTATCGCTTTTACCAAATTGCAGTTGGCTGATAATGTGCAATAAATATTGTGCATCACTTTGAATCGCTTGACGGCTCACTTTATCGAGTTGCAGATATTTCCAATCCGGCCATAAATAAGAAACGGCAAACCACGCAATGGCTGAACCTAATACGGTATCAATGAGGCGAGGGAAGAGCGCCGCTTGAGTATCAAATCCCATCACATCGAAACTGATCAATACTTGCAAGGTAATAAAGAACGTGGAGAAACTGTAATTATTACTGCGGAAGAAGAAAAAGAGCGTACTGGTCACCACCATTAAGCCAAGTTTCATCTCTAATGTTGGGTTGAGGTAAGGTAATAAGGAGCCAATAATTACCCCTAAAATCGTACCAATAATACGCTGACGTAACCGTACTTTCGTCGCCGAATAGTTTGGCTGACACACAAATACTGCTGTAAGCAAAATCCAATACCCCAAATTAAATTGGAAAAATTCAACAATGGAGCAACATAAAAATACCACAATAGACAAACGCACAGCATGACGGAAAAGTGATGATTCAAAGGTAAAATTACTTCCGATAACAGACAGAATATTTTTTAGGCCTGTAATTTGCTCAGTATGGATTTGTGCCGTTTGATCATTTTCACTGGTTTCTTGCTCAAGCTGACGTAGCTGCCAGTTAATGCTTTTCAGATTATCAATAAGCGTTTGAAGGGCGAGTAACACATTGTTTTGTTCAGCGTGTTCTTTGCTATAAAGCTCAAGAGATTGAATTGTGCCCATTAATGCTTTTTCTACGCGAATATTATAGTGATAAGGCGTATTTTGACGCAGACAAGCCGTAATATCGTGACAGGCTTGCGCTTGTAATTCGAGCAAACGCTGAATGCGGAAAATTAAATCCGTATTTTTGAGCTGTTCCGCAATTTGTCGATAATCAAAATGTGTTGAATTTGCACGCTCATGAATGTCTTGCGCAGCAAAATAATAGCGGATCATGCGTTGTGTGCGAACATGGCGATGTTGCCCACGAATACGATAGAAAAGTGCTGTTCTTGCTTGGTTAAAGGCATCCACCACATTGGTGTTTTTCATCGCAAAATTAAGGTGTTTTTTCTCGATTTCATCAATTTCATCAGGATCAAAAAACTCTGATTTGGCATCTAAATAATTACCTAAAGCACAAAAAGCTTTTGCGACACTTTCTTGTACGGGACGGTTAGGGAAAAAAAGATAAACGATGATGGTCACAATACTGTAGAGTAAGGTGCCCAATAAAATCATTACAGGATTAATAAACCAGCTTGCAGAATTATCCGGTGTATAAGTGAGGGTGGTATAAATGGCTACCACCAGTGTACCAAAAGCAATGGTTCGATAACGTTCACCTACAGCGCCAACCATCGTAAATAAAAAGGTGATGATGGTCATCAACAATACATATTGGATAGGTTGACCAATATTAAGCTGAACGATGAAGGTTGAAATAGAAAAGGCAATTAATGTGTAAAAGATATTTTTTAATCGTCCAGTGAGGCGATTATCTAAATCCACCAAACCGCCTGCAATAATCCCTAAAATTAACGGCATGGATTGCGTGGAAATATCAAAAAACCAGATGCCAAACGCTGCGATATTCACTGCAATAAAAATAGGTATTGAAGCGATTACTTTTGCATTAAGCCATTGGTTCATGTTGATATCCTTGCTTATTGTGTGACTAAAAATTGGATGATAAAAAAGTGAGCGGGAAGGCTCACTTCTTTATCAAAGAGCGGTTAAAAAACGATTATTTTTGTTTTTTCGCCCAGTTTAAGAAACGAGCTTGGGTTTCTTTATCGGCTTGTTGGAACCAGTATTGTAATTGTTGTTCAGCAACGTTTTCACCTTGTACAACAACTTTGCCTTTCGCAGCTTTTCCTGACGCTGCAGGCATCATTCCAACTGCAGGAGCAGCTAAAGCAGAAACTGCTGCTGGCGCATTTGATGCATTATATTCAGCTAAATCGTTAACAATATTTAGCTGCTGGGAATAAACCTTCTTGTTTTAAAGTATCGATTTTAGCATCAATCACATTACCTGATTTTCGTTTTAACAGTAATTTGTGGTTGAGCATTGAATTTCTCACCATCTTCTTTGGAGCGAATTTTTTCTGCAGATACCACAACATCATCAGCAGGACTTTTGGAAAGTCACAATAATTGGGTTAGATTCAAAAAGTCGCTTGGCTAGAGCCAGTAGCCCGACGATTTCACCTAAACGTACAACAACTTGTTGTGTTTTGGTTTGCTTCAGCGTTGAATGATTTTTTTTCTTTTAGAAGGGATTTGCTAGCTTTTTGGCCGTTGATAGCAAGAAATTCAAGGTTTGATGAAGTGGTTACCATGCCAGCTAAGCTACTCGTACTCACTGCAAGCGCGACAACACCTAAAAGCAAACTTACATAATTTCATAATTACTCCTTTTATTTTTTGAATGAAATTAGATGGTTGTAATGCTATGCTAAATTTTAAAAAATGGGAATAGGAAAAGTGCGGTTAATTTTTTTAAAAAAAGTTTTTTTGTAATAAAGGAGCAAATCATGGCAAAACGATTTGTCGTATATGGTCGAGTTCAAGGGTGTAGGATTTCGTTATTTTTACTTGGAAAGAAGCAGAGAAAATTGGTATTAAAGGCACCGTCAGAAATTGTGTCGATGGAAGCGTGGAAATCGTAGCCGAAGGCAATGACGACCAACTACAGGATTTTTATAATTGGTTAAAAGTCGGGCCAAGAACTGCAACTGTTGAACGGGTCTTAGTCGATTATATTGAAGATAAACGGTATTCTGACTTTTCGATTATTCATCGTTAAAACTGACCGCACTTTACAGCGTGAATTGATGCTCGTAGAATACGCCGCTTGTTTATAAATAGGGGAAACTCATGCGTAATCAAACAAAACTTCATCTTCAACAATTACAACTTGCTATGCAAAAACTTGATTTATGGCAAGCCGTTCCTCCTTCACAAGACGCCTTTTTAAGTGAAGAGCCTTTTGCTATTGATACCATGTCACCAGAAGAATGGTTGCAATGGATTTTTATTCCAAGAATGTTTGCCTTACTTGAAAGTGGCGCTGAGTTACCCTCAAAAATTGCGGTGTCACCTTATTTAGAGGAAGCATTTAAAGAAGCGGAAGAAGATTTCTTAGTTGAATTATTAACGCCGTTACGTGAATTAGAAGCCTTATTACAAAATCAATAAATGTTAGAGATCTTATATCAAGACGAATATCTTGTCGCCGTTAATAAGCCTGCAGGCATGTTGGTACATCGTAGCTGGCTTGATACTCATGAAACGCAATTTGTGATGCAAACCTTGCGCGATCAAATCGGGCAGCATGTTTTTCCTATTCATCGATTAGATCGCCCCACATCAGGTGTTTTGCTGTTTGCTTTAAATAGTGAAATGGCGAATTTAATGTGTCAGAAATTTGAACAGAAAACGGTGCAAAAATCTTATTTAGCGATTGTGCGAGGGTATTTGCAAGGAAAAGGGCAGATTGATTATCCCCTTAAAATCCAATTAGATAAGATTGCGGATAAGTTTGCGCAAGAAGATAAAGCCCCTCAAGAGGCGGTGACGGATTATGAAGGCTTAAACATTGTGGAAATGCCTTATGCGGTAGGGCGTTATCAAACCACAAGATATTCATTAGTGAAGCTAGTTCCTCAAACAGGTAGGAAAACATCAGTTACGACGTCACATGAAACATATCTTTCATCCTATTTTAGGTGATACACAATATGGTGATTTACATCAAAATCGTGCTTTAACAGAATATTCTGGCTGTCAGCGTTTATTTTTACATGCAGATACACTTATTTTTGAGCATCCTATTCATTTTAAACAAAAAATAGAAATTAAAGCTAATTTAGATGAACAATGGATGAAAGTGATGGAATTATTTAATTGGTCAATTTAACGAGAAAAAATCATGTTAGATATTAATTTAACCCACGAACAGCAACAAAAAGCAGTAGAACAAATTCAGGAATTAATGGCACAAGGAATTAGCAGCGGTGAAGCCATTCAAATTGTGGCAAAAGCATTGCGTGAAATTCATCAAAAAGATGAGAAAGAGACTTCTGATAGTAAATAAAAAAAATTTTTGTGATCAATGTATCATTTTTAAAGTTTCCTTGTTGCATAAAAAAATAAAATGTTTGAATATATTTCCAATTGAGGTGATAAGGCATGAGTCTTATTGTTTTTAAGTATTAAGGGCGAAGCCTATAGAGGTCTACTATGGAAATTGGTGTAGTAAAATGGTTTAACAACGCAAAAGGATTTGGATTTATTTCTGCAGAAGGCGTGGATACAGACATTTTTGCACATTATTCAGCGATTGAAATGGATGGTTACCGTTCATTAAAAGCAGGTCAACGCGTGCAATTTGAAGTGATTCACGGCGACAAAGGATCTCACGCCACAAAAATTATTCCGATTGCGGAATAGGCGAAACGCTAAAACGTTTCAAAATCTTCTCTATTTAGCATAATCAAAAGCCAAGGTTTCGACCTTGGCTTTTTTTCATCTTATTTATTGAGCAAATTTTTCAAACCGGCTTTCATTGCCGTCATTTGGCTTTCATATAATGCTTTGCTTTCACGTTCATCAATCATATAAGTGATGGTTTCAGAAAGTGTCATTTTCATTTTTCGCGAATATTTAGACAAACGAAGCCAAACGCCATATTCTAAATCAATAGACTTCTTCTTAGTTGATTGTTTTTCTGCATTAAAAAAACGTTTCCGTCTTGCACGAATAGCCTGATCAAGTTTGATAGGTAAAACAAGAGAAAGGTGATTTTTAATCCATTCCTCGATTTTTTCAGGATAATTCTGACATTCTATTAATTCTTGAACTTTGCTTTCTTCTAAGCTTTTTTCTTCGTAACGGGTAATTTTTTCCCCTTCGCGATGTTTGCGAATGAGATAAATCCATTTCCAGTTTGCTTCTTGGTTTTCTAATTTTTGGTATTTCATCGTTTTATTATGCTTTTTTTAGTGACGTGGTAACCTCATAAATATACGCTGTTTAAATAAATTTTTCCAGTAGATTTTTTTATAACGGATTTTCACTCAGTGTGAAGTGTGCGATAATACCGCCAATTTAATTAAAGCGAGATATGTCGTGACTTCAACATCTTCGGAACAAGCCTTAAATTGGCAAGCCTTACAACCAGAATTATCGATTACTGAACTTTCAGCAGAAAAGGCTGATTTTTGGTCATTACAAAAACATGCCACAAAAGCGATTTCGTTTATTCTTAAAACAACCTCGTCGTTCTTTGTTGGTTTTAAAAGCCGATGATCAAGCAGAATATGCAGATTTATTAGCAGAACTTATTCGCCAAGAACAGCCAAAAGGAGCGGTCAGTTTTTGGGGTGAATTATGTCGTTGAGCAGGGGGATTCTTTTTCTTTCCCTCGTATTTATACCGAGCCAGCTCAATCACCAGCAGATAATTTTGCCGCACAAGGTGATGTGTTGAAGGCATTACACGCTGATCAATTTAGTCTTTTTGGTAGTGTACGCGTTCATCCAAGTTCGCAAGATATTTTGCTTACACCAGGTTTAGTGCATCAAGCCAATGGGGGCGTTTTGATTTTAAGCGCAGCAACGATGCTAAGCCAATTTGATTTATGGCAACGCTTAAAACATATTTTACAAACGCAAACTTTTGATTGGTATTCAGCTCATCCATTTAAAACCTTGCCTTGTGATATTCCAAGTTATCCACTTAATTTAAAAGTGGTGATTTTAGGCAATCGCACTGAAATTGCGACCTTAGGTGAGTTAGAAGAAGATCTTTACAGCTTGGCTGATTATGCAGAAATTGAAAGCTACTATTCTGTTGCCCAACCTAAAGCACAAGAAAATTGGGCTAATTATGTGTTGGCATTAGCCTCAAAATATGAACTTGATTTAGATTTAACTGCATTGAATAAACTCTATCAGTTATTGGTGCGTGAGAGTGAAGACCGCTTTTTAATTAACATTTCCCCGTTAAAAACAACGGAAATGTTACTCAATGCTGCGACGTTGTCACAAAAACAAACCTTAAGTGCGGTTGATTTTGAGCAAGCTTTTAAACAAAAAAATGAACAGCATAGTTTTTTACGTGAACGTACTTATGCAGATATTCTCAACGAACAAATTTATGTAGAAACCAACGGTGAAATTGTTGGGCAGATTAATGGCTTGTCTGTGATTGAATATCCAGGCACACCGGTTTGTTTTGGTGAACCTTCTCGCATCAGCTGTTTAGTGCAGTTTGGTGATGGTGAAGTCGTGGATGTGGAGCGTAAAAACGAATTAGCGGGCAACCTCCACGGGAAAGGTATGATGATTTCTGAAGCATGCTTGGCAAGTATCTTAGAGTTGCCATCACAGTTACCATTTTCTGCTTCTTTAGTATTTGAGCAGTCTTATGGTGAAATTGATGGTGACAGTGCGTCTCTAGCTATTTTCTCCGTATTAGTCAGCGCGTTATCTGATTTGCCATTGCCACAAAATATTGCGATTACGGGTACCATTGACCAATTTGGTTTGGTGCACGCAGTAGGCGGAGTGAATGACAAAATTGAAGGCTTTTTCACTATTTGCCAACGTCGTGGTTTAACGGGTAAACAAGGTGTGATTATTCCTGCAACAACAATTCAACAACTAAGCTTATCTGATGAAGTGGTTGAAGCGGTGAAAAATGAGCAGTTCTTTATTTATCAAGTCGAGGATATTTATCAAACAGCCAAGATTCTATTTGACCGCGATTTATTAGAAGAGAAAGAAGAATATGCCAAAGGCAAAGAGCCTATTGCACGTTTAATTCAAAATCGAATTGCTTTTCCGTTCGGAAACGCCGAAAAAAAGCTGGTTAGATTTCTTTAAATCTTAATTTCTTTAAAGCGAACCTTGTGTTCGCTTTTCTTTTATCTTAATTTTACTGACTGATCCGACAAGTTGAGCTAACAAGTGTTCGCTGTTTACATTTCTTATAAATCCCCATAGAATCTGCACTTATTGTTTGTAACCAAGCAAAACTACATATACAAGGAAATGAAAAATGGAAAACACCTGTACACCCAACATCAAAAGCAGCTATACCTATGAAGATTTATTAGCTTCTGGTCGTGGTGAATTATTTGGTAAAGAAGGCCCGCAACTTCCAGCACCAACGATGTTGATGATGGATCGCATTGTAAAAATGACCGAAGACGGCGGTGCGTTTGGTAAAGGGTATATTGAAGCAGAATTAGATATTCATCCAGATTTACCGTTTTTTGGTTGTCACTTTATTGGTGACCCAGTTATGCCAGGCTGCTTAGGCTTAGATGCGATGTGGCAATTAGTCGGGTTTCTTCCTTGGCTGGGTAGGCGGTAAAGGTAAAGGCCGTGCATTAGGCGTAGGTGAAGTGAAATTTACTGGACAAATCTTACCAACTGCGAAAAAAGTGGTTTACCGTATTAATATGAAACGCGTAATTAATCGCAAATTAGTAATGGGAATGGCTGATGGTGAAGTGGAAGTAGATGGTCGTGTTATCTACACTGCAACCGATTTAAAAGTTGGCTTATTCCAAGATACATCAAGTTTCTAATTCAAATAAACACAACATCATATAAAAATAATAGCCCGATTTCATTCGGGCTTTTCTTTTCTATTCTTCGTCAATAATATCGACAAATTCGGCATTCAGTAATTTAGCCAAATCTTGTGGGGCCAATTCGACGCTTAATCCACGTTTTCCACCAGAAACAAAAATCGTATCAAACTCAAGTGCGGTCGAATTTATTACTGTTTTTACACGTTTTTTTTGACCTAATGGACTAATGCCACCGACTAAATATCCCGTGCTTTTTTGTGCCGCATCTTTATCGGCCATTTCAACTTTTTTTCACACCAATAGCTTTTGCCGCTTTCTTTAAACTCAACATATTTGCCGTGGAAAGTACAAAACACGCTAATTTTTTCTGATCACCATTTTCAGCGACTAAAAGTGTTTTAAAGGATTGGTGCGGATCAAGCCCAAGTTTTTCAGCGGCTTCATCGCCAAAATGCGTATTGTTTGGATCATGATCATAAGTATGGAGAGTAAAAGGGAATTTTATTTTTCTTTAGTAAATCAATTGCCGGTGTCATCTGATTTCCTTATGTATTTATGCGTCTTTTTTCTGTAGAATGAATCGGTTCAGAACATTTTACAGCGGAGAGAAAAATGGACGCAAGCCTAAATATTGCTATTGCAGCAGAATTTGATCTATGTGAAAAAATTGCCGAAGCCCTTGAACAAAGTGAGCTTGATGTAGGCAAGGTTTCAATTGTAGAAATTTATCCTTTTGAAGAAGAGCAAGCGGTACGTTTTCGCAATAAAGCGGTTGCTCAATTAGCCACTGATGAGACTGAGTGGGACAGCGTTAATTATCTTTTCTTCGCAGGCCAAATTGACCAAGCGCCTCTATTAGCTCAAGCTGCAGAAAGTGGCTGTGTGGTGATTGATTTAAAAGGGATTTGCTCTGCATTGTCTGATGTACCTGTCGTAGTTCCTACAATCAATGAAGAAAATCTGACTGAATTAAGACAACGTAACATTGTGAGTCTGCCTGATCCGCAAGTGAGTCAATTAGCCTTATCTCTACTACCAATTATTCAACAAACAAATTTAACTCAAGTCTTTGCGACGTCACTTTTACCCGCTTCTTATACGGATGGTGAAGCCGTGAATAAACTTGCGGGACAAACCGCTCGTTTACTGAATGGTATGCCATTAGAAGAAGGTGAAACCCGTTTTGCCTTTGATGTTTTTCCACAACAAGCGGCAAATTTAAATCTGCAATTACAAAAAATCTTCCCACAGTTAGACAATGTGATTTTCCATCAAATTCAAGTGCCTGTCTTCTACGGCATGGCACAAAAAGTGACCGCACTTTCAGATTATGAATTTGATTTCCAACCACAACAAAGCGAATTAATTGAATTACACGATAGCCTTGTTACCCCCGTGATTAACGGTGAAAACGAAAACGGTGAAGAAAGCGTCAAATTGCATCTTAGCCAACAAAGTGCGGTTGAAAATAGCATTGAATTTTGGACGGTTGCCGATGAACAACGTTTCAATATCGCCTTATTAGGTGTGAAATTACTTGAGTCGATTTATCACCAAGGTTATTAAGTTAAGGGGAAGACTATGCAACAATCTTTACTTGAACGCCTTTTTTCGATTAAAGAAAAGGGCAGTACCACTAAAACCGAAATTATTGCCGGTATTACCACCTTCTTTACCATGGTGTATATCGTGTTTGTGAACCCATCCGTATTAGGTGATGCGGGAATGGATAAGCAAGTTGTTTTTGTGACCACTTGTTTAATTGCTGCACTGGGCACCATTGCGATGGGATTATTCAGTAATTTACCTATCGCCCTTGCGCCAGCTATGGGGTTAAATGCGTTCTTTTTCGCCTATGTGGTAGTCGGTAAGCTCGGTTATTCATGGGAAGTGGGCATGGGGACCATTTTCTGGGGCTCGATTGGTTTATTTGTTCTCACCCTATTCCAAATCCGTTATTGGTTAATGGCTTCGATTCCGCTTTCACTGCGCGTGGGAATTGGTGCGGGTATCGGTTTTTTTATTGCCTTAATTGGTTTTAAAAATATGGGATTGGTTGTAGCGAATCCTGCAACCTTAGTGGCATTAGGCAATTTACATGATCCGAAAATTCTACTTGGAGTATTAGGTTTCTTCATTATCGTAGTTTTAGCGGCTCGTAATATTTTCTCTGGTGTTTTAATTTCTATCGCGGTAGTGACTGGTTTAGCGCTTTTAATTGATGACCAAGTTACTTTCCACGGCATTGTTTCTATGCCACCAAGCTTTAGGTGCAGTTGTGGGTAAAGTCGATATTGCTGGTGCTTTAGATACGGCTTTGCTCGGCATCATTTTCTCTTTCCTTTTAGTAAATCTATTTGACTCATCAGGTACGTTATTAGGTGTAACTGATAAAGCAGGTTTCAGCGATGAAAAAGGTCGTTTTCCAAAAATGAAACAAGCTCTTTATGTAGATAGCGTGAGTGCCGTTGTTGGTTCTTATATTGGAACATCCGCTATCAGTACCTATATCGAAAGTGGTGCAGGGGTTTCTGTCGGTGGTAGAACAGGTTTAACAGCAGTAACAGTCGGTGTTTTATTCTTACTTACCATTTTCTTCTCGCCACTGGCTAGTGTCGTACCGGCTTATGCAACCGCAGGGGCATTAGTCTATGTAGGGATTTTAATGGCATCTAGTCTTATTCGTGTACACTGGGATGATTTAACCGAAGCAACACCTGCCTTTATCACAGCAGCGATGATGCCATTTACTTATTCTATTACTGAAGGTATCGCATTTGGCTTTATTAGTTATTGCGTCATGAAGGCCTGTACAGGTAGAATACGAGAGGTCAATGCCCCAGTGTGGGTGGTGTCTTTATTATTTGTGGCCAAGTTCGTTTGGGTTGGCTGATTTCATAAAGGCGTAATTTATTACGCCTTCATTTTTATAGCATTGTAACAAGGAGTGCGTCATGCAAAATATTCTTTTTATCGTCAATGATTCCACATATAGCGGAGAAAAAACCTTCAATGCTGTTCGTTTCGCCATCAATATGAAAGAAGAGCACAGCAAGGATGTGAATATTAAATTGTTCTGCTTTTCTGATGCGATTTTATGCGGTATTGCGGGGCAAAACCCAAATGAAGGTTTCAATATCCAACAACTTATCGACATTTTAGCGGCACAAGGTGCTGAAATTAAATTATGCACCAGCTGCGTAAAAGCACGTGGTTTATTAGATGCTAAATTAATTGACGGTGTGACCCTTGGTACCTTAGATGATGTATCCGAGTGGACATTATGGGCGGATAAAGTTTTAACGTTCTAAAATAATAAGATAAAGAATAAAGTGCGGTGAAAATTCACCGCATTTTTTATGGAAATCCCTCAGCTAAATCCCTACAATAGGGGCACTCTAATGTTTACAGAAAAATAAAAAATGAGCCAAAAATCAACCGCACTTAATGCCATTTCGTTACCTTTAAATCAAGTCAATTTAATTGAAGCCTCTGCCGGTACTGGGAAAACCTATACCATTGGTTCTATCTATCTTCGTTTACTTTTACAAGCCGGCGAAAATTGTTTTTCTCGACCATTAAATGTGGAAGAAATTTTGGTGGTAACCTTTACTGAAATGGCGACGGAAGATTTAAAACGTAAAATTCGGGAACGTTTAACAGCGGCAATTTCGGTTTTCTCTGAATATTATGAGACAAAAGATAAGGGGATTTTTACTGGGGAACATCAATTTTTAGCGGAATTGTTGCCCTTATTTAGAGGATATCCCGATCGCACTTCGTCGCTTAAAGCTGGCTGAACAAAATTTAGATTTAGCCTCCATTTATACCATTCACGGTTTTTGTCGCCGAATGCTGATGCAACATGCTTTTAATTCAGGCGTGCATTTCAATTTAAAACTTCTCAAAGATCAGTCTGATTTACTCAAACAATTTGCAAATGAATTTTGGCGGGAGCATTTTTTTATTCCCAACCTTTCGAGATTGCTAATTTTATCTCGAAAAGAGTTAGGTTCACCTGATGATGTGCTAAGTATTTTAGAATCGGATTTAAACAAAGATGTATCGGTAGCGACGGACAATCAACAAAGCTTGTCGTTGTCAATTGATGAATTTTTACAGAAAAGTGTGGGAGAGCGATTAAAAGCTGTTGAAGATCTAAAAGCTTTTTGGTTAAAAAATGTAGATGAAATTTACTCCATTATCATGGAGGAAATAACAAAAAGATTATCCAGAAGATCAGTCAAATCTCTCAATCGTAAAAATCTACCAAAAAGGACGTCTTAAAAACATGGACTAAACAGATTAATGAATGGGCAAATAATCCACTAGATTATGAAATAAATGAAAACATTAAGGGACTATTTTTTTACAATCTTCGATTGAGCAAAAATTACGAAAAAGCAGACAGAAGAATTAAACAATAAAAAAAGCAGCTATGCCATTGTATGCACCGATTTTTGCAGAACTTGAAGAATATGTACAAATTTTGGTTAAAACAACATCAATCAAGTGATTTATTAAAAAAATCATTCTCTATCACTATCGTCAAGGTATTCAAAAGAAACTTCTGGAATACAAAGCGAATCATCCTGAAAAATCCTTTGATGATTTATTACGCTTATTGAAAGAAGCATTACATGGTGAGGGCGGAGAACAGTTAGCGGAATTAATTCGTTTTCAATATCCTTTTGCCATGATTGACGAGTTCCAAGATACGGATGCGTTGCAGTATCAAATTTTCTCGAAAATTTATCACAATGAAACCGCGTCTGGCAATGTTGGCTTTATGATGATCGGAGACCCAAAACAGGCGATTTATCGCTTCCGTGGTGCCGATATTTTCACTTATTTAAAAGCAGCAGACGAAGCAAGCGAGCGTTTTAATCTCGGTACAAACTACCGTTCTTCTCAACCTTTAGTGGAAGGGGTAAATCGATTATTTGATTTTAAAAATGCTCCCTTTTATTTATGAAAAATATTGAATTTTTTTTAAATGTCGGCGCAGCCAAGAAAAAAATCTTGTTTTTTTCAGTTGAAATAATCAGCCTGAACCAGCCTTCCGTTTTTTTACATTAATGATAAAGACAAATCCACCCAGCAAGATTATGCGAAAGCTTGTGCAATATCGATTCAGCAATGGTTAAAAAGTGCGGCTGAAAATCCGGTTGTTTTTCCGAATGAAAGCAAAGCGGAAAATCAAACATTGCGAGCAGAAAATATTGCCGTTTTGGTGCGTGGTTATACCGAAGCCGAATTGGTGAAGAAAGAATTGCAAGCATTGGGCATCGCATCGGTTTACCTTTCGGATAGAGGAAATGTCTTTGAGAGTAACACAGCAAAAGAACTGGCCTTGATTTTGCAAGCCTGTTTGAGTGTGACGGAACGTCCAATTTTGAATGCCATTGCGACCGCACTTTTCGGCTTAAATGCAGCTGAAATTCACCAAATTCACCAGGATGAAATTCAGTGGCAACGTTGGGCTGAAAAATTTGCAGAGTATCAACAAATTTGGCAACGTCAAGGCGTATTGCCGATGTTGCACCATTTACTTTTAGCTGAAAATATCACAGAAAAACTCTTATCTCGGCCTGATGGCGAACGAAAACTGACGGATTTATTACATTTAGCTGAAATTTTACAGCAAGCAGCCGCATTAAATGAAAGTGAAGCGGCATTATTGCGTTGGTTTGAAAAGCAAATTCAAGATGAAGGTCGTCAAGAAGCACAAATTCGTTTAGAAAGCGAACGTCAGTTAGTGAAGATTGTGACTATCCATAAATCGAAAGGGTTGGAATATGATTTGGTTTGGTTGCCATTTTTAGGAAATGCAGCAAAAGACCCAACTAAAAAGAAACTGTTTAATTTATATTACGACAGTGATGAAGAGAAAACCTTGTGGGATATGCAAGATCAACACTTGGATGAGCTAACCCAAGAAGTTTTTGCGGAAGAATTGCGTTTGCTTTATGTGGCATTAACTCGAGCAAAATATCAAATGGCCTTTGTGTTACCGAAAGCCTTTGATAAAAAATGGAATGCTTTATTGTATGTTTTAACGCAAGGTGAAATTGGTCGAAAACTCGATTTGCCAAATAATTGGGATACCCAACCGTTATTGGAAAAATTTAAGCAGCTTTTACCAAATGATGTAGCGATTGAATTAACCGATGTGTTACAAGCCAGTGAACCACTTACCTTAAATGTTTCTCAAGAAAATTTAAGTGCGGAAATTTTCCAAGGTGAAATTGAACAAGATTGGCGAGTGACGAGCTTTAGTGGCATTGAACAAACACATCAACGTAAAGCTTATTTGAATGAAAGTGCGGTGAAAAAATCGCTCATTTTTGATGATGCGAAAGATTATGATGCATCGATTTCAATAGAAAATATCACTGAAAATCTGACCGAACTTGCTCATGATAACGATGAAATGGTTCTAGATTTTCCACGGGGAACACAAATCGGTACGTTATTGCATCGTTATTTTGAAAAAGTGCCTTTTGCTCAACTGGCTGAGAAACGAAAACATTGAAAAATTATGTCAGGATTTGAATCTTGCGGAAGAGCAATTTGCAGCAGTTCAACAGTGGTTTGAACAAATACTCAGCACGCCAATTTTGCCAAACGATGATTTTACCCTTGCTCAAATTAACGAAAAACAATGCTTAAAAGAGTTGGCGTTTTATCTCAATATCACAAGCCATTTTGATGTCGCAGGTTTTAATCGAGCGTTAGCAACCTTGCATCATTTGCCATCAGAACCGTTACAGTTTGATGATATTCAAGGCATGGTGCGAGGCACAATGGACTTAGTTTTTCAGTCATCAAGATAAATATTATTTGCTTGATTACAAATCGAATTTCTTGGGTGAAACATTAAAGGATTACGATCAAAGCTGCATTGAAAAAAGCCATGTTAGAGCATCACTATGATTGGCAATATTTGTTGTATGTGGTGGCATTACACCGTTATTTAAAAACACGTTTGCCTCACTACGATTACAACCGAGATTTTGGTGGTGTGGTCTATGCATTTTTACGTGGAATGAATGGTTCGCCACAATCGGGCATCTTTTTTTGATAAACCAGATTGGCAATTAATCCAACAATTAGAGGAATTATTTTAATGTTAAGCCTATTAAAATCCTTGCAAGAACAAGGTGTGATTACTCAAGGCGATTATTATTTTGCTCAATTAATTGCGGATAAACAAAAAGATAAAGGCTATGCCGAGCCCGTCCAAAATTTAGCGATTTTATTAGCCGCACTTTGCAACTGGAGCTATACGCAAGGCAATACTTGTTGTGTGTTAGATCGCTTTTTAGAACGTAATTTATTCGGGTTGGCTTATCGTCATACTGAAACAGATTTTTTGTCGCTTATCAATGAAAAGATTGGTTCATTTCCTGTATCAAAATGGCAATCAGCCTTAGCGGGGCATATCGCTTTTACACAAGATCCTGAAAATCAGATTGCCCCTCTCGCATTTCAATTTGGGGCGATTTATTTCTATCGAGCTTGGCAAGATGAATTCCGCGTGGCGCAATATATTAAAAATGCCTTGAAAAATGACCGCACTTTATCGGTAGAGCCGCAACAAATTCGGGCATTATTAGATCGCTATTTTCCTCAACAACAAGCGCAAGTTGATTGGCAAAAAGTAGCAGTCGCAACGGCGGTAAAAAGCCCATTTTCTGTGATTACAGGTGGCCCTGGAACAGGGAAAACCACGACAGTCACTCGCTTGTTATGTGTATTACAGGAATTATTTGGTGGCAAACTTCATATTAAATTGGTTGCGCCAACGGGAAAAGCGACGGCTCGTTTAACGGAATCCATCGAAAACGCCTTGGCTCAAATGCCGATTTCAGATGAGTTACGCGCATCCATTCCTAAAACAGCAGAAACGTTGCATCGTTTACTAGGCGTTCGACCTTTTACCGATAGCGTGAAATATCATGCACATAATCCACTGCAAATCGATGTACTAGTAGTGGATGAAACCTCAATGATTGATTTGCCTATGATGGCGAAACTTGTGCAAGCGTTGAAACCCGAAACGCGTTTGATTTTATTGGGTGACCAAGCTCAATTGGCTTCTGTTGAAGCGGGGGCAGTATTAGGTGAAATTGCACAGTTTTTAACGCAAGATTATAGCCCTACTCAAGCCGATTATATCTATGCAACAACAGGCTATACTGTTCCAACTGGGGGGGAGCATAGTCCGTTGCGCGATACCATTTGCCATTTAACCTTTAGTCGTCGTTTCCGAGATGATTCGGGCATTAAACAACTTGCAGAGCAAATTCAACAAGGAAAAGGTGAGGGCAGTGTGGCAACCTTTTGCGGAATATCCACAAGAGTTGCATTTTCATCATTTTGATGAAGAGCAAGACGTTAAAGAATCTGTTCGCCAAGTGGTGAAAAGTGCGGTTGAAAATTACCGTGTTTATTTAACCCAACTTCAAACTTATTTTGCTCAGAAGAAAAGATCTCAATGCAAAATTTATAGATGAAAAGGGCAACGAGAAAAACTTATGCAGAAGCGATTTTAGATCGTTTTAATTCGGTGAGATTTTTGACCGCACTTCGAGCTTCGGCATTAGGTGTGGAAGAATTAAATCGTGAAATCGCTTTAGCATTACGAGCGGAGAAATTACTTTGGTTCCGTCAAGAAGACGATTGGTATATTGGTAAGCCAATTATGATTACCGAAAATCGATCATAATGTGAAACTGTATAACGGTGATATTGGCTTGTGTTTAGCTAAAGGCAAAGTATGGTTTGGCAATCGAGAAGTTTCGACCAGTCGTATTCCCGCTCACGAACCTGCATTTATGATGACGATTCATAAATCCCAAGGTTCGGAGTTTGAACATACCGTCATGGTGTTACCAACAGAACCCAATCCAGTGCTTTCACGAGAGCTGGTATTTACCGGTGTTACCCGTGCGAAAAATCAACTTTCCGTATTTGCCAATGAAAAAATCTGGCAAAGTGCGGTCAGAAATACGGTAAAAAGACAAAGTGGATTAGGAAAGTTATTACAGGAAAAAGAGGAGTAAAAAATGAAATTATATGTTTACGATCATTGCCCGTTTTGTGTGCGAGCCCGCATGATTTTCGGTTTAAAAAATCTGCCGGTAGAACTTGTGGTGCTCGCAAATGATGATGAAGCAACACCGATTGGTTTAGTGGGTAAAAAAGTTGTACCGATTCTTGTCAAAGAAGATGGAACTGCGATGCCGGAAAGTTTGGATATCGTGCATTATGTAGATGAACATTTTGGTGAAAAAATCTTATCTGAACACGTTCGTCCTGAAATTGAAGCATGGTTAAAAGAAGTCGGCAGTTATTATGGTCATCTTACGACTGCACGCTTTACGCAAATTGGTTTAGCTGAATTTGAAACCCAAAGTGCGGTCGATTATTTCACTAAAAAGAAAACGGAATTTATTGGTGATTTTGCTGAAAATATTGCGAAGACTGAAACCTATCTCGCTCGCTTAAAAAGGCGATTTAGAGAAATTAGCGGTATTAATTCAATCTGAAAATGCCTTAAACGGCCAACTTTCTCTTGAAGATATTATCGTTTTTCCCTGTATTACGAAATCTGACTTGTGTGAAAGGAATCGAATTCCCACCAGCGGTTTTAGCTTATATCACAAATATGGCAAAATTAAGTCATGTGCCATTGTATTTTGATAAAGCCATTTAATATCTGCTAAGCCATGAGGCTTGAAAATACTGAAGTTTTGACTTGGATCATAGGTGCGGTCATTTTTTCAGTATTTTTTATTCATCGATCTATAATCTCTAACGTTTACTTTAATAAGAGCGCAGAGATATGGATCAGGAATACCAAACGAGCGGTTACCCGTATTTGTGTGGAAACCGCTTTGTTATTGTTACAGCATGGCGCAGAAAGTGCTGTCGTCGTACAAATGGCACAGCGATTAGGTGTAGCTTTAGGCATTGAAAGCGTGGAGTGTGCTTTAACGGCAAATGCCGTCTTATTGACCACACTTTCTAAGCAACATTGTATTACTACCGTGCGGAAGAATGTCGATAAAGGCATTAATATGCAAATCGTTACGGATGTTCAGCACATTGTAGTTGCCGTAGAGCATCACTTGTATGATTTGTCCATGGCTCAAAAGAAACTGGATAAATTAAAACCACTAAAATATAACCGTTATTTGGTGGTGTTTATGATTGGTTTATCTTGTGCCTCTTTTGCTCACCTTTCTGGCGGAGATATCACAATTTGTGCAATCACCTTTATTGCCTCAGCCATTGCCATGTTTGTTCGACAAGAAATTTCTAAACGTCATTACAATCCACTCATCGTTTTTGCCATTACCGCTTTTGTTGCCTCACTGATTTCCGGTGTCAGTTTGAAATATAGTTTAGGCAATGATCCTCATATCGCATTAGCTTCTAGCGTTTTATTACTTGTCCCAGGATTCCCATTAATTAATTCACTTGCAGATATTTTAAAAGGGTATGTCAATATGGGAATAGGACGATGGACCATCGCCACAGTTCTCACCTTTGGCGCTTGTTTAGGCATCGTTTTTGCATTAGATCTTTTAAATATTGTTTCGTGGGTGGGGTAATAGGATGTTTTTACTGAATTTACTCGACGATATGCTTTTTGCAGCCATTCCAGCAGTAGGATTTGCCTTAGTATTTAATGTTCCGCCTAAAGCCTTAAAGTATTGTGCTATTTTAGGCGCGCTTGGGACATGTCACGAGAACGTTATTATTACACTTTGGAGTCCCGATTGTTTTTGCCACTTTTTTCGCTACTTGTGTGATTGGTTTTATTGGTGTGCATTTATCTCATCGTTATTTAGCCCATCCCGAAAAGTCTTTACCGTTGCGGCAATTATTCCAATGATTCCGGGGTGTTCATGCTTATAAAGCGATGATTGCTATCGTACAAATTCATCATTATGGCTTTTCCGATAAATTATTTGAGCAAATGATCAGTTCTTTTATCAACACCAGTTTTATTTTGGGTGCCCTTGTTTTGGGCTTAGCTTTACCAGGGTTATTGTTCTATCGACAAAAAGCCAGTCGTGTAAAAAGAGAAGTGTTTTGATGAAATGATTGAATGGTTTTTTTGTATAAGATGTATTAATATCCCTACTTATGATATCTAGAAAAATATTCATAAATAAGAACCATGTGGATAAAGCTAAAACTTTTATCGTATTATCAAGACAGATAAGTAGTAGAAATATAATTAGAACTAATAGAAGCAAAAAATCAGATTTATATATTTTTTTAATATTTGCTCCCAAATTTAAACCATACGTTTTGTTACTTCCAAAAAAGAAAAAAACCGCTACTCAAAAACTTGAATAGCGGGGAGGTCTTAATTATAAGAAACTTCAAAAAGATAACTGCAATATGCAGTGCACTAGCAATGTATCAGACTGTGTGTTTTTGAAATAGTTCGATATTTTTGAAAAAAATTTTTAAAAAAATATCAAAAATTAAAACCAAAAATGAACGAATTTAGCCCTTTATAAAAGGCAATAATTTGCTCTTCAATCCCTTTTTCATCTAATTTAATTTCAGCAAGCGCTTCTTGTTGTGTGCCTTGAGGAATAAAAAGATATCAGGTAAACCAAGCTGTAAAAGTGCGGTTGTTTTTCCATGAGAATTTAGCACTTCGGAAACAGCAGAGCCTGCACCACCTTGAATCGCATTTTCTTCCAATGTCACAATGAAGTCGTGGGTATCCGCCATTTCTAGAATGCGAGATTCATCAATTGGTTTTCACAAAGCGCATATCGACAACAGTCGCATTGAGTTTTTCTGCCACAGATAAAGCGGCAGGTAAGAGTGTGCCAAAATTCAGAATCACGATTTTTTCACCCTGACGAATCATTTTTGAACGACCAATTTCTAATTCAGCAAGTGGGGTTAATTCTACGCCGATTGCATTTCCACGCGGATAACGTACCGCAGCCGGTTTACCACATTTATAACCAGTATAAAGCATTTGGCGACATTCATTTTCATCACTTGGTGTCATAATGATCATATTCGGAATGCAGCGCATAAAACTTAAATCAAAAGCACCTTGGTGAGTTTGACCATCAGCACCTACGATACCAGCACGATCAATGGCAAAGAGAACTGGTAAGTTTTGAATAGCGACATCGTGAATAAGCTGATCATAAGCACGTTGTAAGAAGGTAGAATAAATTGCCACAACAGGTTTATAACCGCCAATTGCAAGACCCGGCTGCAAAGGTAACAGCATGTTGCTCAGCGATGGCAACATCAAAATATTGTTGCGGGAATCGTTCTGAAAATTCTACCATGCCAGAACCTTCACGCATTGCCGGGGAGTAATACCGACTAATTTATCGTCTTGTTCTGCCATTTCACATAACCAATCGCCAAAGATTTTTGAATAGGTTGGTTTTGCATTTGATTTTAGGGAGTTGACCGCTTGTTGGGATCAAATTTTGGTACGCCATGGAAACCAATCGGGTCTTTTTCTGCAGGCTCGTAACCTTTCCCTTTTTTGGTTTTGATGTGTAAGAATTGTGGGCCTTTAAGATCGCGCATATTGCTTAAGGTAGCAATTAATTCATCAATGTTATGCCCGTCAATTGGTCCAATATAGTTAAAACCGAGTTCTTCAAAGAGAGTACTTTCTGGAGAGAACATCACACCTTTCATGTGCTCTTCAGTTTTCTTCATAAAGTTTTTAACAGTCGGTACTTTATCTAAGATTTTTTTACTGCCATCACGAACGGTTGAATATAATGAGCCAGAGAAAATACGTGCAAGGTGATTATTTAATGCACCGACATTTTCAGAAATCGACATTTCATTATCATTTAAAATGACCAACATATCAGTATGCAAAGAACCCGCATGATTTAAGGCTTCAAATGCCATCCCCGCAGTGATTGCACCATCACCAATTACACAAACGGTTTTGCGACCTGCATTTTCACGTTCTGCCGCAACAGCAATCCCTAGTCCTGCACTGATAGAAGTGGAAGAGTGGCCAACACTTAATACATCGAAATTCACTTTCTTCACGCCAAGGGAAAGGGATGAATTCCGCCTTTTTGGCGAATGGTGGACATTTGATCTCGACGCCCAGTCAAAATTTTATGTGGATAAGCTTGATGGCCCACATCCCAAATTAATTGATCAAAAGGGGTTTTGAAAAATGTAGTGTAATGCAACAGTCAATTCAACAGTACCAAGACCTGATGCCAAATGACCACTGGTTTGACTAACGGATTCCAACAGATAACTCCGTAATTCCTGACAAAGCTGCGGAAGCTGATCTTTATTTAAAAGACGCAAATCTTCCGGCGAATTAATTAAGGATAAAAGAGGATAGTTGTTCATATATTCGTTAGTCCTAAAATGTGAAAAAAGTGACCGCACTTTGAGAAATTAAAGTCAGTGCTGTCACCATTAACTTTTACGATTGACAATAAATTCAGCTAATGCACGCAATGCAGTGGTATCAAAAGGTAAATTGTCTAATTCATGTAAGGCGGTTTGATAGAGTTCTTGCGCTTTTTGTTTCGCGCCCTCTAATCCTAACAGCTTTGGATAAGTGCTTTTATCTAAGCCTAAATCAGATCCCACCGGTTTACCGATTTCGGTACTGTCGCCTTCAATATCTAAAATGTCATCTTGTACTTGGAAAGCTAAACCAATAGCTTGTGAATAACGTTCTAGTTGTTGCTCTAATTCTTTGTTTTCAAAGTGAGGTGAACAGATAAAACCCAGTTTTAATGCAGCTGTTAGCAACGCACCAGTTTTATTGCGATGAATAAGTTCTAATTCAGTCTAAATTAACTTGTTTATGCTCAGAAATTAAATCTAAACTTTGCCCCTAAACACATGCCTTGTACGCCAGATGCTTGAGCCAATACTTTTTACCAATTGCAATTTTTGTTCTGCAGAAAGAGAAGGGGCTTCAGTAAGAATTTCAAAGGCAAAAGGTTTGTAATGCATCGCCTGCTAAAATGGCCGTCGCTTCATCAAAAGCGATATGACAAGTTGGTTGACCACGACGAAGTTCATCGTTGTCCATGGCAGGCAAATCATCATGGATTAAAGAATAAGCGTGAATAGATTCAATGGCTGCTGCCGCATAATCTAAAGCAGACATTTCTGCGCCCAGCATTTTTCCCGTTGCATAGACAAGGAAAGGACGAACGCGTTTGCCGCCTAGCAATAAAAGCCATATTTCATGGCATCACGCAAAGGGGCATTATAAGAGTCAATTTCTTCAAATTGATTGGCTAAAAAACTGATTAATGCGATCTTGAACTTGTTTGAGTTCAGTGCCGAATTGATAACTCATGGATTACTCGTCCCCTTGATAATCACTTAATGGGGCTGTTTCGCTTTTTTGTAACAAAATTTGAATACGTTGTTCTGCTTGTTGCAAGCGTTCTTGACCAAGTTGAGCCAATTTAATGCCGTTTCTCAAATTCTTTTCAGCGCATCTTCTAATGGTAATTCACCGCTTTCAAGTTTTGTCACAATGGTTTCTAATTGTGCAAGTGTTGTTTTCAAAATCAGGTTCAGCATTTGCTGGTTTTACGCGCCATTAAATTATCCTTTTCAGATGAATAAATTGCTCCGTATTGTACTTGATTTTTATAGGGATGTTAAAAACTTATTTCAAAGTGCGGTCAGTTTTTCGTGAGAATTTGAACTTTGTGGGATCTGGAATTTAGCGTACAATACGGCCATTTTTTTATTATTCACAGATTATTATGAAAATTTATCGTTAAACTTTTTCCTGAAATTATGATTAAAAAGCGAAACCGTGCGTAAGCGTTTCGCGAAAATTTCTGACCTCTAAATATCCGTAATATTTTTACAGAAAATATGATGAAGAAACAGCAGTTGTTCGTCATTGGGATTACATCGAAGTGCGGTCAAAAAATGAAGCCAATCATGAAAGAGTTGATTGCGCTTTTACAACGTATTCCAGGGATTCATCATTTTTAGAAGTGGAAGAAAAACCGTTTACCGATTTACATCACATCTTTGAATTGACCTTAGCGGATGTAGGCACTCAACTTGAAAACAAAACCTTTTGCGTGCGTGTAAAACGCAAAGGGAAACATGAGTTTCAGTTCCATTGAAGCAGAACGTTATATCGGTGGTGGCTTAAATCAGCATATTGAAAGTACAAAAGTACGCTTAAAAAATCCTGATGTGACGGTGCGTATTGATATTGAAGATGACAAAATGATGCTGGTAAAAGCTCGTCATGTTGGTCTTGGTGGTTATCCAATTGGGACGCAAGAAGATGTGCTTTCATTGATTTCTGGTGGCTTTGACTCAGGCGTATCCAGTTATATGCTTATTCGTCGTGGTTCACGTGTGCATTATTGTTTCTTCAATTTAGGTGGTGCAGCCCATGAAATTGGCGTGAAACAAATGGCTTACCATATTTGGAGTCGTTATAGTTCATCTCATAAAGTCCGCTTTATTGCCATTCCTTTTGAGGGCATAGTGGGTGAGATTTTAGAGAAAGTGGATAATGGCCAAATGGGCGTCGTGTTGAAACGAATGATGGTGCGTGCTGCAAGTAAAGTTGCACAATGTTTTGATATTCAAGCTATCGTTACCGGAGAAGCACTCGGACAAGTTTCGAGCCAAACTTTAACCAATTTGCGTTTAATTGATGAAGCTGCAGATGCATTAGTCTTACGTCCACTGATTACTCATGATAAAGAACAGATTATCGCGATGGCGAAAGAGATCGGTACGGATGATATTGCTAAATCAATGCCAGAGTTCTGTGGGGTGATTTCTAAAAATCCAACGATTAAAGCGGTACGAGAAAAAATTCTTGAAGAAGAAAATCACTTTAATTTTGATGTGTTAGAAAGTGCGGTTGAAAATGCACAATATTTAGATATTCGCCAAATTGCAGAAGAAACTGAGAAAGAAGTGGTAGAAGTGGATACCATTTCAGTGCTTGGTGAAAAACGATATTATTTTAGATATTCGTAGCCCTGAAGAGACAGATGAAAAATCCATTTTGAATCAGACGAGCATCAAGTGATGCAGTACCGTTTTACAAATTATCTTCGCAATTCGGTTCATTAGATCAAAGTAAAAACTATGTGCTTTTACTGTGAGCGAGGTGTGATGAGTAAACTGCAAGCGCTTTATTTAAAAGAAAATGGTTTTACAAATGTAAGAGTTTTCGGGAAAAAATAAGCCAAAAAATGACCGCACTTTAACGTGCGGTTTTTTTATTTGTAATCTAATTCACCAATTAATTCATCGATAGCTTTGGCAAGTAATGTTCTATCATGACGATAGCTAATATCATCCGCATTCAAGCGTTTAGCTAAGATTTTAACGGAAGAAATCGCAGACAAATCGACCGCACTTTTGTTCACGATAAGGGTGTAATAGCACCATCAATAATGGGTTCGCCAACAATTTCATGAATTTTCTGAATTCGATCAGCCAGTGAAAGCTGAGAGGCTGCGCCAATTTCTACCCCTAAGTTATCAATAAAAATCACTTTCGCTTTGCTGTTACGCAGGGGCAGTCGCTAATTCAGGTAGCAATAGTGGCGGCATAATGCTCGTCATGAAACTTCCTGGACCAAGTAAAATGACTTCCGCTTGTTCTAATGCACTGAATCGCTTCTTCTGCAGCTTTAACCATTGGGCACTAAGAAGAGTGATTGGGGTAATTCTGTTAAATTATCAATGCTTACCTCACCTACAATACTGGAGCCAGAACCTAAACTCGCGGCAAGATGAACCGGTTCTTCTGACATGGGAATAATGTGAGATTTTACTTTGAGTAATTCACGAATTAAGTTAATGGCTTCAATAGGACGAATATGCATATCTTCTAAGGCTTTGAGCATTAAATTGCCTAAATTATGCCCAGAAAGTTCACCTTCGCCAGTAAAACGGTATTCAAATAATGCGGATGCCGTGCTTGGCTCAATAATGATTTGATTTAAGCAATTACGCAGATCGCCCCACGCAATCCCGCCTTGTTCTTGACGGATTCGACCGGTTGAACCGCCGTTATCTGTAGTCGTGACAATCCCGGTTAAGCGTTCTTTCATAAAACTGAGTGCCGATAACAAACGACCTAATCCATGACCACCACCAATGGCAACAATATGTTTGATTTCGTCTAAATGTTCATGACGACTGTGACGAGATAAATCAGACATTTTTCTTCCTTTTCACCTATAAATTATTATAAGAAACAATGTTATATATTCTGTTATATAAATTAATTCTATTATTTTTATCAATATAGTGAGGTTATTCTATCAAATTATTGCTATTAACCGCTTGCTTTTTATTACAATACAGACACAATTTATTTTTTTAACGCATAACTCCGAGCTTGTTTAGCCTAAGTTTCAGAAGAAATACGGCGGCAAGCCAATAACACGGTATGTTATTCAGGGATACGCTGGAAACGGTTTATCCTCTCCATATTTAGAAAGGTGTAAAATGCAATCCATCCCTATTAAAAAACGTGGGAGAGTCTCGCTTGGTCGATCCTTTCCAACGTCAATATTACTATCTACGACTGTCGATTACCGACCAGTGTAATTTTCGTTGTACTTATTGTTTGCCGGATGGTTATCAACCCGAAGCTAACAAGCCAAGTTTCTTAACATTAAAAAGAAATTACACATCTAGCTCAAGCCTTTGCTGAAATGGGCACAGAAAAGATCCGTTTGACCGGCGGAGAACCCACTCTACGCAAAGATTTTATTCCTATTGCAGAAAGTATTTCGAACATTGATGGCATTCGTCAATTGGCTGTTACGACTAACGGCTATCGTATGGTAAAAGATGTGGCTGCTTGGAAGAAAGCGGGAATTACATCTGTTAATGTCGAGTGTTGATAGTCTTGATCCGAAAAATGTTTCCATCAAATCACCGGAATCAATAAAGTTTGATGACATGATGCGTGGTATCGATCGTGCATTTGAAGTGGGCTACAACAAAGTCAAAGTTAATTCAGTTTTGATGAAAAAAATTTGAATGACAAAGAGTTTGACCAATTTCTTGCTTGGGTGAAAGATCGCTCAATTCAAATGCGTTTTATCGAGCTGATGCAAACCGGTGAAATGGATAGTTTCTTTAAAAAACACCATCTTTCAGGACAAGTATTGGCGGAGAAATTGCTACAAAATGGTTGGCAATTACAACATAAATCCCATACTGATGGTCCAGCTAAAGTATTCACACATCCTGATTATGCAGGTGAAATTGGTTTAATCATGCCTTACGAGAAGAATTTCTGCGCAAGCTGCAATCGTCTCAGAGTGTCAGCGAAGGGCAAACTTCATCTTTGCTTGTTCGGCGAAGAAGGCATTGAATTACGTGATTTATTGCAATCCCATGAACAGCAAGATATTTTGCAAGCCCGTATTTTTGCCGCACTTCAAGGTAAACGTGAACATCATTATTTACATATCGGTGATAGTGGCGTAAGAAACCATTTAGCTTCTATCGGTGGCTAAAAGTAAATAAGTGAATAAACGATTCACTTATTTTGCTTTTGTCACACATGTAAAACATTCAATATTTTTAACCGCACTTTTATTTTATTATGACTACATTTACGCATATTAATTCTCAAGGCGAAGCCAATATGGTGGATGTTTCTGCAAAAGGCAGAAACTGTTCGTGAAAGCTCGCGCTGAAGCCATTGTGACTATGTCAAAAGAAACCCTTGCTATGATCGTGGAAGGCAAACATCACAAAGGCGATGTATTTGCTACTGCTCGTATTGCCGGTATTCAAGCGGCAAAACGCACTTGGGAGCTTATCCCGCTTTGCCATCCTTTATTACTTTCTAAAGTAGAAGTGAATTTAGAACCGTTACTTGAAACAAACCAAGTTCGTATTCAATCGCTTTGCAAATTAACCGGAAAAAAACCGGCGTAGAAATGGAAGCATTAACGGCTGCAAGTGTAGCAGCCTTAACCATTTACGATATGTGTAAAGCCGTACAAAAAGACATTGTGATTGAGCACGTTCGTCTGTTAGAAAAGAGCGGTGGAAAATCCAGTCATTTTATTGCGGAGGAAAAATAAGATGTTAAATGTTTTATTTTTTGCTCAAACTCGAGAATTAATTGGTGAAGATTCTATTCAGCTTGAAGGCGATTTTGCGACAGCGGAAGCGGTGCGTGAACATCTTGCTCAAAAAGGTGATAGATGGGCGTTAGCATTAGAAAAAGGGAAGCTTTTAGTCGCTATCAATCAAACTTTGATGCCATTAGAAAGTGCGGTCAAAAATGGTGATGAAATTGCGTTTTTCCCACCTGTAACAGGAGGCTAAATGAGCAGATATTCAAATTTCAGGTACAAGAACAACCTTTTTAATCAAAATGCCGTTTACCAATGGCTTTCTGAACAACATTCGGTTGGTGCAACGGTTATTTTTGTGGGGTAAAAGTACGCGATCTTAATTTAGGCGATGAGGTATCTAGCTTATATTTAGAACATTATCCTGCAATGACAGAGAAAGCCTTACGTGAAATTGTAGAACAGGCGAAAGCCCGTTGGGATATCCAACGAGTGTCGGTGATTCATCGTGTGGGACTTTTTACATACTGGCGATGAAATTGTTTTAGTCGGTATCAGTTCTGCTCACCGAGGCGATGCTTACCATGCTAATGAATTTATTATGGACTTTTTAAAAATCCAAAGCCCCCGTTCTGGAAAAAAAGAACAAACCAATCAAGGTGAACGTTGGATTGAAGCAAGAGAGAGCGATAAAGAAGCGTTAGAAAAGTGGTAATTCAATATAAAAATGGTCATTTATGTGACCATTTTTTTATTTATAATGAAATAAATATTTATACGAAAATATAACTAATATATTTTGTACTAGATATTTTAAAAATATAATTTAATCTTGGCTATAATATAGTGTTATATTACGATAAAAGTAGTTCTATTCAAGATCATCTTTTACTTGAATTTTGATGATAATAATATTACTAAGGAATTTATTATGAACCATATCTTTAAAAATTATTTGGAACACTGTAAGTCAATGCTGGATTGCTGTTTCAGAACTAAGCAAATCTGTTGGAAAAATCATCTCAAACAGACAAACGTAAAAACATTAACTGTAATCATTGGTACTGCAGTTTTAGCGGGTGTAAGTACAAGCGCAATGGCTGAAACCAATGTTGTATTAAATAATGATGGAAATATTGTTGGTGGTACTGATGTTAGTGCTGTTGCTGGAGTCGGTACCACAGGAGATTCTGTCGTTTTAGGTAAAAAAGCAAAATCAGAAGCCGTGGACAGTATAGTTATTGGTAATAACGTAACAAATAAAGCTCGTTGGTCAATAACGTTAGGAAATAATGCCACAAGCCAATCTGGATATGGTGTCACTCTTGGTGATCGCGCATCAAGTGGCACTGGTTCAAACTCGGTTGCTATCGGTTTGATGGCAAAAACCTCTAATGAGAAAGCAGGGGGAAATAGTCAAACTGCAGTTGGTGTAGCGTCTTATGCTGATGGAGAAGGATCTTCAGCTTTTGGTGCAAATGCAAATGCAACAGGCTCAACTGCGACAGCTATAGGTCGAGCCACGAAGGCTATTGCGCAAAGTGCTTCTGCTTTTGGTGATAGTGCATCAGCTTCATCATGGGGCGCAACAGCATTAGGTCGTGGTGCATCGGCTAGAGCAGATAATTCTATTGCTGTGGGCTCAGCTGCAGTGACAGAAGGACGAGAATCCACTGCGTTAGGTCGACGCTCTTATGCTGGTGCTCAAAGTGCAACAGCTTTAGGTACTTTAGCAAATGCAAGTGCAATCGTTTCGACTGCTGTAGGTAACGGTGCAAAAGCCAGTGCTTTTCAGGCTTCAGCATTAGGTAATAGCGCAGAAGCTAGTGGTGAAAGTTCAATGGCTTTAGGTACTGAATCAAGAGCCTCGGGTAGTGATGCATTGGCATCTGGCTCTAATGCTAATGCTTCATCAGATGAATGCAGTTGCGGTTGGTAAAGATAGCCAGTCTTCAGCTATTAATGCTATCGCTATGGGGGAATCAAGTAATGTCTCTGCGATTAGTGCTGTTGTGATTGGTACACAAGCAAAAGGCACTCATGAGAACTCCGTGACATTAGGTTCTTATTCATCCAGTGTGGCGAATATTTTTGATAATACAGCGAAGACTTTATCTTCTTTTGATGATACAGCTACAAATACAACCATTAACTATAATGGCACTTCCTCAACTCAAACAGGTGCAGTTTCTGTCGGTGATGGAAAACTTGTTCGCCAAATCCAAAATGTGGGCGCAGGTCGAATTACTGCTACCTCAAATGATGCAGTAAATGGTAGTCAGTTATATCAAGCTTATTATAATGCAGGCTTTAACATTCAAAATAATGGTACTGAAACATCACGTATTAATAGCCATGGCAAAGTAAATTTTGTGAATGGTGAAAATACTGAAGTTGTTGTAAAAGATGGTGAGAATGCAGCAGAAATTAAAGTGAATGCAAAAGATACTTCAGCATCAGTTGAAGCAGGCTCAGATGCAATTACAGTAACAGTGGGCGAAACCAACAGAAGTTACTGAAAAAGACGGTGTATCTGTAACTACAGTAACCAATTACAAAAGTGGATCTTTCACAAAAAACCAAAGATGAAATCAAAAATGCGAGTGGTCGTGGATTTAACGTGACTGCAAGTGCATCTGAAGGTACTGTTGTAAATGAAGTGACAGAAGAAACGGTTCAATCTACTGCAACAAAAATGGATAAGTTAACACTTGATGCGGGTAAAAAAATATTAAATTAACTCACAAAAAAAGGCAAAGTGTTAAGCATTGCAGTATCTGACACACCGACATTTCACAAAATGTCACAACAACGGGTGATCTTAACGTTGGCGGTACAGTCCATGCTCATGGTGGCTTGGATGTTCACAATAATCGTATTGTGAATGTGGCTGATCCTAAAGACCCAACTGATGCAGTAAATAAACGTTATGTTGATAATGCAGTGAAAAACATTAATAACAACATTAATCGTTTAGACAATAAAATTGATCACGTTGATCGTCGATTTACGTGCAGGTATTGCAGGTGCGACAGCGATTTCGTTTCTTACAACGTCCAAATGAAGCAGGTAAAAAGCTTAGTTTCTGTTGGTGTTGGTGGTTATCGAAATGAAAATGCATTAGCTGTTGGTTATGGTCGAAATTCTGATAACAACAAAAATTTCGATTAAAGTTGGTGCAAGTATCAATACCCGCAGTGATGTAAACTGGGGCGGAAGCATCGGTTACCAATGGTAATTGTTTGATAAAAAGGCAGAGTAAAAATCTGCCTTTTTTTTTATATTGAGATGAAAAAGTGCGGTCAAATTTAACCGCACTTTTTTTGTTTTTATTGATTAAAGCACTTTTAACGATGCTTTCACATAAATAACGAATATTGTCTTCAGTGATACCTGCCACATTGATACGACCAGAACGAACAGCGTAAATCGCAAATTCTTCTTTTAAGCGATCAACTTGTTCAGGTGATAAACCGCTGAAAGAGAACATACCGTTTTTGTTCCATGATAAAGCTGAAAATCTTGTTCTGCACCATATTCTTTTTAATAACTGAACGAAATAAATGACGCATTTTTTTGATGCGTTCACGCATTTCAGTCAATTCATTTTTCCCATTCTTGGCGAAGTTGTGGATCATTTAACACTGTCGCTACGGTCGCCCCACCGTGAGATGCTGGATTAGAGTAGAGGGTACGAATAATTGATTTCACCTGTGTTAATGCAGTTGAAGCAATTTCTGCATTTTCTGCCACAAGGGTAAAGGCACCGACACGCTCATTGTATAAACCAAAGTTTTTAGAGAATGAACTCGCCACTAATAATTCTTTATGATTTGCCGCAAAAGCACGTAAACCGTAAGCATCTTGGTCTAAGCCATTGGCTAAACCTTGATAAGCAAAGTCAAAGAGTGGTAACCAGCCATTTTTCGCTGAAAGTGCGGCTAATTCTTGCCATTGTTCAGGGGTTGGGTCAATACCGGTTGGGTTGTGGCAACAACCGTGTAACAGCACAACATCGCCTTCATTTGCTTGGCTTAAATCTTCAAGTAAATGTTCCCAGTCAAGGGCTTTGCGTTCAGCATCATAATAACGATATTCACGAATTGTCATACCTACCGCATTGAAAATGGCATTGTGGTTTGGCCATGTTGGCGTACTAATCCATACATTTTGTGCTTTGGTTTGGCGTTTGATGAACTCCGCAGCAATACGTAATGCACCTGTGCCACCTAAACTTTGCGCAGTTCTTGCTCGGTTTGCTTTAATGACCTCTGAATCTTTACCGAAAAGGAGTTCTTTTGTGCGTTCGTTATAATCGGCAATACCATCGATAGTCAATAGTTTTTCGTTTTTTCGTTATCAAATAAGCGTTTTTTTCGGCTTCTTTTACCGCACGCATAATCGGCGTTGTACCTTGTGCATCTTTATAAACGCCAATACCTAAAGTTGATTTTATTTTCACGTGTTTCAGATTTGAATGCTTCGCCTAAGCCTAAGATAGGATCGGCCGGAGCCGCTTTGATATGTTCAAACATAGCTTTTCCTTATGTATGTGTTGTGAGATGAGTAATTTTATACTTCAGTCAATGGATTTTATCAAGAAGAACCTAATAAAAATCAACCGCACTTTGATGTTTTTAGATATTCATCAAAAAGTGCGGTTGTTTTTTTCGATTATTTTAATTTCTCAATCGCCCAATTTAAACCGGATTGATAGTCTTCAGGGAGTTCGTGACGAAGTTTTTCAAGCTGTTGAATAATGATTGTTTTATCAGGATGCGTAATATTGATATGACCTAATTTCCGACCTGGACGAACTTCCTTACCATACCAATGTAACTGGGAGAAAGGTGTGTTCAACCATTGTGGATTATGTCCTGTACCAATTAAATTGACCATAACACTTGGCGCAATAGGTTGTAATGATGGTGTAGGTAAATCTAATAAGGCTCGTAGATGCAATTCAAATTGACTAATAGCGCAACCTAGTTGTGTCCAATGGCCACTGTTATGCACACGAGGAGCAAGCTCATTAATCAATAATTTCTCTCCCACCACAAAGCATTCCATCGCCATTACGCCTACATATTCAAGCTTTATCCATGATTTTTTTCCTAGCATCGATTCAGCCTGAATTTGTTGGCTTTTTTGTTGTGGGAATGAAATATCTGTCACGCTGTAACGTAAAATGCCATTTTGCTGTAGGTTATGTGTCACTGGATAGAAACGTTTTTCGCCATTTTTAAATCTAGCTCCTACGATAGACACTTCATAATCAAAAGGAATGAATTTTTCTGCGATAACTTCACCGAATAAATCGTCCGTAATGTCGCTTTGATTATTTTCAGTGATAATCCATTGACCGCGGCCGTCATAGCCACCGGTACGACGTTTTACCACGACTTTTTTTCGCCCACGTTTTTTTAAATACTTCAGACCATTGAGTTTTTATCTTTTAACAAACACCATGGTGAGGTCGAGAGGTTGAGTTCATCCAGTAAAGATTTTTGGGTAAAACGATCAGCTAATAAGCCAAAAACATCCTGATTAACAAAATTTTTATGATGACCTAATAATTCGGTTAACGGTGTTTTTTCCCAACGTTCAATTTCTGCCGTGATGATGGCATCTTTAGGTAAATCAAATACGGGCGCATTAAACTCAAGTGGCTGGACATGAATATCTAATGGGGTGCCTGCATAACGTAACATTCTGCCGAGTTGACCATTACCAAGCACATAAACGGTAGGATAGAGGGTAGAGTTTTGCATAAAATTTCTCATCAAATCTAGCTAAAAAAACAACCGCACTTTAAAAAGTGCGGTCAAATTGAAAGGTGTTTTATGTACGTGGATCAGGATTATCCAATACCACATTAGTTTGATTTTCGCGGAATGCTTGTAGGCGAGCGAATAACGCATCATCCCAACCAGCAAGAATTTGTGCGGCGAGTAATCCTGCATTCGCTGCGCCAGCAGGGCCAATTGCTAACGTACCAACAGGAATACCTTTAGGCATTTGTACGATAGAATAGAGACTATCAACACCACTTAACATCGAGCTTTTAACAGGGACCCCCAGTACTGGCGCAAGCGTTTTGGCTGCAATCATGCCCGGTAAATGCGCAGCGCCACCGGCACCTGCAATAATCATTTTGTAACCATTCTTTTGTGCATTTTCGGCAAATTCAAACAGTTTGTCGGGGGTTCGATGTGCGGAAACGACTTCAACATGATATGCCACATTGAGTTCATCTAAAATTTGAGTAGCTTCTTGCATGGTTGCCCAATCGCTTTTTGAGCCCATAACAATAGCAATTTGTGCGGTATTTGACATATTTTTAAAAATTTATCTGATAAAAAACGATGCGTAGAATAGCATATTTGCCTACTTTTAAGCAATCGTTTGCTATGTGGTAAAGACTGAAAATTCCATTGCAAGTTTTGTCATAAAATCTTATCCTAATACGAGTTTTTTTCTTAGAAATAGAGCAGATTATGTTAGCTAAAACGAAATATAGAAAAGATTACAAACAACCTGATTTTACAGTTACGGATATTTTCCTTGATTTTCAATTAGATCCTAACCATACCGTTGTCACTGCAAAAACAACCTTCCAACGTTTAAATGATGAAGCAACCCATCTACGATTAGATGGTCATGGCTTCCAATTTGCCTCCATTAAATTCAATGGCGAAGATTTCAAACATTATCATCAAGACCACGAAAGTTTAACGTTAGATTTAACCAATCAAAGTGCGGCCAATTTTGAACTTGAAATTGTGACGAATCTAGAGCCTGCACAAAACACCTCTTTACAAGGGCTTTATCAATCTGGCGAGGGCATTTGTACACAATGTGAAGCAGAAGGTTTCCGTCAAATTACCTATATGCTTGATCGTCCTGATGTATTGGCTCGCTATACAACCAAAATTACCGCAGATAAGACTAAATATCCTTACTTACTTTCTAATGGTAACCGCATTGCAAGTGGCGAGTTAGAGGACGGTCGTCATTGGGTTGAATGGAATGACCCATTCCCGAAACCAAGCTATTTATTCGCTTTAGTAGCAGGTGATTTTGATTTATTACAAGATACCTTTACCACAAAAAGTGGTCGTGAAGTGGCTTTAGAGCTTTATGTTGATCGTGGCAATCTTGATCGCGCATCTTGGGCAATGGAAAGTCTGAAAAAAGCGATGAAATGGGATGAAGAGCGTTTCAATTTAGAATACGACTTAGATATTTACATGATTGTTGCTGTGGACTTCTTCAATATGGGTGCCATGGAAAATAAAGGGTTGAATATCTTTAACTCTAAATTTGTGTTGGCCAATCCACAAACGGCAACTGATGATGATTACCTTGCCATTGAAAGCGTGATTGCGCATGAATACTTCCATAACTGGACTGGGAAACCGTGTGACTTGCCGTGATTGGTTCCAATTAAGTTTGAAAGAAGGTTTAACAGTTTTCCGTGATCAAGAATTTTCATCTGATACAGGCTCTCGTGCCGTTAATCGCATTAATAACGTGAAATTCTTACGTACGGTGCAATTTGCCGAAGATGCAAGCCCTATGTCACACCCAATTCGCCCTGAAAAAGTCATTGAAATGAATAACTTCTATACCGTGACTGTATATGAAAAAGGGGCAGAAGTGATTCGTATGTTGCACACCTTATTAGGTGAACAAGGTTTCCAAAAAGGAATGCAACTTTATATTGCAGAAAATGACGGTAAAGCAGCAACTTGTGAAGATTTTGTTTCCGCAATGGAACGTGCGAATAATGTTGATTTAGCACAATTCCGTCGTTGGTATAGCCAATCAGGTACGCCAGAATTATTGATTAGTGATGCCTATGACGAACAAACTCATACTTATCGTTTAACTGTTTCGCAATCTACGCCACCAACAGCAGATCAAATGGAAAAAGTAAACTTACATATTCCATTGAAAATTGCACTTTATGATGCCAACGGCACCAAACAAATGTTACAGCATAACGGTGAATTGTTAAGTGATGTATTAAATGTAACAGAAAAAGACCAAGTGTTTGAGTTCCATGGTATTTATGGTCGCCCAATTCCTGCGTTATTATGTGATTTCTCTGCACCGGTGAAACTCGATTATGATTACACCACTGAGCAGTTATTAGGTTTGCTTAAATTCGCGGATAACCAATTTGCTCGTTGGGATGCAGCACAAATGCTGTTTACTCAAGAATTGCGTCGTAATGTGGCTCATTTCCAACAAGGTGAAGCCTTTGAAATTTCACCTGATGTTTTGACCGCACTTGCGCATGTATTGGAAAATTATGAACAAGATATTGAATTAGCCACATTAATTCTAACCTTGCCAAAAGACATTGAGTTTGCAGAAAGCTTTAAAACGATTGATCCAGATGGCATTGCAGCCGCAAGAGAATTTATGTTGGTGCAAATAGCAGAATACTTGAAAGAAGATTTATTGCGTATTTACACCCATATTCGTCTTGAAGATTATCGAGTAACACAAGAAGATATTGCCTTACGAGCCATGCGTAATCTTTGTTTAAGTTATTTGGCTTACACCAATCTTGGTCAATAATGTAGTCCAAAAACATTACAATAATGCCAATAATATGACAGATACGTTGGCGGCACTAAATATGGCGACCAAAGCGGCATTACCTTGTCGTGATACCTTGTTAGCAGATTTTGAACAAAAATGGCAACATGATGGCTTAGTCATGGATAAATGGTTTGCTTTACAAGCAACTCGCCCTGATGAAAAACGTATTGGAAATTGTACAAGCATTAATGGATCATCCCAAGCTTTAACTTCAATAATCCAAACCGTTTACGTTCATTAGTGGGTAGCTTTGCAAATCACAACTTAAAAGCGTTCCATCATATCAGTGGTTCAGGCTATCGTTTCTTAACAGATGTTTTAATTCGTTTAAATGAAACAAATCCACAAGTGGCTGCGCGTTTAATTGAGCCATTAATTCGTTTCTCACGTTTTTGATGCACAACGTCAAACGTTAATGAAACGTGCCTTAGAACGATTAAGTGCTGTTGAAGATCTCTCAAAAGATTTATTTGAGAAGATTGAAAAAGCCTTGCAATAATCTCTGAACAGATACTTCATAAATTCAATACGGGATGTCTAAGACATTCCGTATTTTTTTAAATTTGTTAACTATATCAATCTTTTCTTTTATTGCCTTTGATAGAATGATTAATGGCATTTCGCCATATTAGTTAATATGATTTTATATGAAAACATACAAAAACATCAGTGCTGGTCAGTATGATGCTTGGCATTTTTTCAACAACAGCATTTTCAGCCACTGTGCCTGCTGGTACAACACTTTCTGAAACACAGATTTTCCGTCAAAATACACATAGTGATCCCGGGTCACTTGATCCTCAATTGGTGCAAGAAAATACAGCTGCACAAATTGCGATTGATTTATTTGAAGGATTAATTTGGTTAGATGAAAATGGACAAGTACAGCCTGCACAGGCAGAGAAATGGACAGTATCTGACGATGGCAAGATTTATACCTTTTCATTGCGTGATGCAAAATGGTCGGACGGTACACCAGTAACTGCTCAAGATTTCGTGCTAGGTTGGCAACGAGCAGTTGATCCTAAGTTTGGTAGTCCAAATGCCAGTTATTTGTCTAAAGCACATATTTTAAATGCAGAAGATGTGATGCAAGGTAAACAGCCTATAAGTGCGTTGGGTATTAAGGCGATTAATGATAAACAACTTGAAATCAAACTAACCCAAGCCACACCTTACTTCTTACAGCTACTAGCATATCCTACAACATTTCCTGTTCCCCATCATAAATTAGCGCAATTTGGCGATAAATGGACTACCCCTCAAAATATCGTGAGTAATGGTGCTTATAAATTAAAAACAATGGACAATTAACGAGAAAAATTACGGCAGAACGTAACCCATTCTATTGGAATGATAAAAAGACGCTCATTAATACTTCAGAATATTTATTTCAAGAAAGTTTGGCTTCAGCCTATCAACGTTACCAAGCTAAAGAATTGGATTTAACCTGGATACCAGTGGAGCAAATACCACACATTCAGAAAAATACGCCAAGCGCGTTACTTGTGGTCCCGAGACTAACGACTGAATTCTACACGTTCAATGTGGCGAAACCACCATTTGATAACGAAAAGGTTCGCAAAGCGCTATATCTTACGTTAGACCGATCATTAATAGCTGAACATATTATTGGGTTACGTAAACCTGCAGCGACATTGACACCTCCAGACGTTGATGGTTTTTACTGCACCGAACATTGCTGAATTAAATCAACCGTTAACAGATAGAGTTAAACAAGCTAAAAAATTATTAAATGATGCTGGATATAACGAAAAACATCCGCTCCAGTTTGAGATTTTTTATAACAAATATGCGACACATGAAAAAGTTGCGTTAGCATTAGCTTCAGAATGGAAAAAAACAATTAGGTGCAGATGTGAAATTACGTACGATGGAATGGAAAACCTATTTAGGCGAACGTAATATGGGAAATTTTCAATTGTCTCGTATGTCAATTGATGCGGAATATAATGAGCCATCAGCATTTCTTAATTCATTAGTTTCAACATCTCCAGAAAATGTGGGGCATTGGAAGAATGAGAAATTTGATCAAATTATGAAAGAAGCACAAAGTACTTTAAATGACAAGACGCGTGCCGCATTATATCGTCAAGCAGAGCTGATTATTGCGGAAGAGGCGCCTCTAATCCCAATATTCTATTCACCGTTGATCAAAGTAATTAATCCAGCAGTAGGTGGATTCCCAATGCATAATCCACAGGATTATGTTTATACCAAGGAGCTTTATACATTCGCAAGTAGAGTTATCTAAGTACCTTTCGTTGCATATACTTTGCTTTCATTTTAAAATGCAACACAACTTTTCAACAAAAGTGCGGTAAAATCAACCGCACTTTCCATTTACAGTGAACTATCCTGAGAGATAAACGAGTATGTATTCTTTAATCCGTAAAGCCATTTTTTCCCTTGATCCTGAAACCGCTCATGATTTAGTGATTAAATCACTGCATTTAGCGGGTAAATCACCTTGTCAATTTTTATTGAAGCAGCTTTTGGCTTGTCCACAAGGTACGCCTAAGCAAGTGATGGGCATTACCTTTAAAAAATCCTATTGGGTTAGCGGCTGGGGCAGATAAAAAATGCTGAAGCCATTGATGGATTTGGTGCGATGGGATTTGGTTTTATTGAAGTAGGAACAGTGACGCCTTTGGCACAAGAGGGAAATGCTAAGCCTCGTCAATTTCGCCTAGTGGAAGTGGAAGGGATTATTAACCGTAATGGATTCAATAATTATGGCATTGATTACGTGGTCGAGAATGTTAAAAAGGCAAAAATTTGATGGTGTAATTGGGATTAATATTGGTAAAAATAAAATTACGCCGCTTGAAAAGGGGAAAGATGATTACTTATTTTGCCTAAACAAAGCCTATAACTATGCGGATTACATTACAGTAAATATTTCATCACCGAATACACCGGATTTGCGTCAATTGCAATATGGTGATTATTTTGATGATTTATTACAAAGTATTAAACAACGCCAAAAAACTTTAGCTGAGCAATATAATAAATATGTGCCGATAGCAGTAAAAATTGCACCTGATTTATCCGAAGCAGAACTTGTACAAATTGCAGATACATTACTTCGTCATCAAATGGACGGGGTAATTGCCACAAATACAACGATTTCACGCGACAACGTCACAGGTTTGAAAAATGCGGAACAACAAGGCGGTTTAAGTGGAAAACCGTTACAGCAAAAAAGTACAGAAATTATTCGAAGATTGCATCAAGAGCTGAAAGGTCAAATTCCAATTATTGGGAGTGGTGGCATTGATGGTGTACAAAACGCACAAGAGAAAATTGAAGCGGGTGCAGAATTGTTACAAGTTTATTCGGGTTTGATTTATCACGGTCCAAGCTTAGTAAAAGAATTAGTGAAAGCGATTAAATAAATGACAAAAAATATGATTTACATTGCCATAGTACGGCTTCAGATGGTGTTTTAACGCCTACAGAGCTTGTGCAACGAGCTCATGAACAAGGTGTCAATGTGCTCGCTTTATGTGATCACGACACTGTAATGGGCATTGATGAAGCCAAAATTGAAGCCGATAAATTAGGTATTGAGCTAATTAATGGCGTGGAAATTTCAACGAATTGGGAAGGTCGTGGTATCCATATTGTTGGATTAAATTTTGATAAAACACATCCTAAAATGACCGCACTTTTAGCTGAACAAAAATCACTGAGAGAAAAAAGAGCGGTCGAAATTGGCCATAAATTAGAAAAAGCAGGCGTCCCCAATGCCTATGAAGGCGCAAAAGCGTTAGCAAATGGGGAAGTGACTCGTGCGCATTATGCGCGTTATTTGGTACAAATCGGCAAGGTTTCAAATGATGGGCAAGCCTTTAAGCGTTATCTGGGAGGTGGAAAATCGTGTTTTGTCAAAGCTGAATGGGTGGATATTCCAACGGCGATTGATACGATTCATGCGGCAGGTGGTGTCGCCGTCATTGCTCATCCTATGCGCTATAACATGACAGGAAAATGGATTCGTCGATTAATTGTTGATTTCAAACAATGGGGTGGTGATGGTATGGAAGTCGCAGATAGTGGACAGACCAAAGATCAGCGGCAATATCTTGCGCGTTTAGCCAATGAATATGACTTAGCTGCCTCTTTAGGGTCAGACTTTCATTTTCCTTGCGGCTGGATTGAATTAGGAAAGAATTTGTTTTTACCTGAAGAGGTAAAACCGATTTGGACATTATTTGAATAATAAAGGGCGGTTAAATTCGCCCTTATTTTTTTATATTTGACTGTTCTCAGACAAAACCAAGACTTGCTAGAAATTCAATAAATGCGCGAACTTTAGCGGGTAAATGACGACGATTTGGGTAAACCACATAAATATCTAAAGGTTTTTGTTTATATTCAGACAAAATTTCAACTAATTCACCTGAAGCAAGCGCTTCTTTTACAAAGAAACTAGGTGAATTGCTGATGCCCAAGCCCGCTTTCGTCATTTCTAATAATGCCATACCATTATTGGAAACTACTTTAGATTGAATTTTATAACGTTGAATTTGATTGACTTTTGTTGATTGCCAATGTACTTGATTTAACGATGATTTATAAAGTAAACCTTGGTGATATTCTAAATCATCAGGTGTAAGCGGTGCCTCGCGACTCTAAATAACTTGGCGAAGCAACAAAATGCATAGAAGAGCTGCTAATTTTACGCGCAACAAGTGAGCTATCTTGCATATAGCCGATACGTAATGCTAAGTCATAGCCCTCAGCGACAAGATCAACACGTTTGTCTTCAAATTCAATTTCTATGTGTAAATTGGGATGAAGTTCAATAAATTTAGGTAAATTAGGCGAAATATAAAGTAAGCCAAAAATCACGTGGCACAGAGATTAGTAAATTACCTTGTAAGCTCATTGCCATATTGCTGATGCTTGAATCAGCCTCGCTTAAATCTAATAGAATGGCTTGGCAACGTTGGTAATAAAGCATACCGGCTTCAGTTGGCACAATTTTTCGTGTTGTACGTTGTAATAATCGCGTTTTTAAATGTTCTTCTAATTGTGAAACTAATTTACTCGCCATCGCCACAGAAATATTCTGTTGATTTGCGGCTTGTGTAAAACTTTGCATTTCGATCACTTTGCAGAAAAACCGAAATTGCATTGAGTTTATCCATTTATAAATCCTTTTTGAAAAAGCTTGATTTTATCGGCGTAAGTTTGCAGTATATCGCCAATTTTTACAGAATTCTAGTTATATTTTAGGTAAGCAAATGAGCAAATCTTTAGTGATTGTGGAGTCGCCAGCCAAAGCGAAAACCATCAATAAATATTTAGGTAGCCAGTATGGTGAAATCCAGCGTAGGGCATATTTGTGATTTGCCTACTGCAGGAAGTAGCACTGGTGAGAAGGCTAAACCGGTTTCCACTAAAGGATTAAGTGCGGAAGAAAAAAACAAAATTAAAGCAGAAAAAAGATCGTGCTGCCTTAGTGAAACGTATGGGGATAGATCCTTATAATGATTGGAAAGCCAATTACCAAATTCTACCTGGCAAAGAAAAAAAGTGGTAGCTGAATTAAAATCCCTTGCTAAAAATCCGATCATGTTTATCTCGCAACCGACTTGGATAGAGAAGGAGAGGCTATCGCGTGGCATTTTACGTGAAGTTATCGGTGGCGATGATAGTCGTTTTAGCCGCGTTGTATTTAATGAGATTACGAAGAAAGCAATCGAAAAAGCATTCCAGCATCCTGCTCACATTAATATGGACCAGGTTAATGCTCAGCAAACCCGTCGTTTCTTAGACCGCGTGGTAGGCTTTATGGTGTCGCCATTATTATGGAAGAAAGTTGCACGTGGTTTATCTGCAGGACGTGTGCAATCTGTTGCCGTGAAATTGGTGGTAGAGCGTGAACGTGAAATCAAAAGCATTCCAACCGGAAGAGTTTTGGGAAATTGAAGCGCTAACCCAAACGAGTAAGAAAGAAAAACTTACGTTTGGATGTGGTGCAATATAAAGGCAAGAAATTTGAGCCGAAAAATGAAAAAGAAGCTCAAAGTGCGGTCGATTTCTTAAATAAATCACATTACGTTGTCACAGATTTAGAAACAAAACCAACAGGTTCTAAACCAAGAGCCCCATTTATCACTTCAACCTTACAACAAACTGCAAGCACGCGTTTAGGTTTTGGGGTGAAGAAAACCATGATGTTGGCACAACGTTTATACGAAGCCGGTTACATTACTTATATGCGTACTGACTCTACCAACTTGAGCCAAGATGCGTTAAATATGGCACGCTCTTATATCGAAAGTCATTTCGGTAAAGATTATTTGCCCGCTAAAACCGAATTTCTATTCGAGTAAAGAAAAACGCACAAGAAGCGCACGAAGCCATTCGTCCTTCTGATGTCAAACTGCTTGCGGATCATTTAAGTGGCATGGATAAAGACGCAGTGCGTTTGTATGATTTAATCTGGCGTCAATTTGTGGCTTTGTCAAATGCCGGCTGCACAATATGACAGTACAACAGTCACTGTAATGGCGGGTGATTATGAATTGAAAGCTAAGGGCCGTATTTTACGCTTTGATGGTTGGACAAAAGTCTTGCCACAATTAGGTAAAAACCCAGAAGACCAAATTTTACCGGCTGTGAGTTTGAACGAAACATTAGCACTAAAAACGGTTTCGCCAAGCCAACACTTTACCAAACCACCCGCTCGTTTTACTGAAGCTGCATTGGTTAAAGAATTGGAGAAACGTGGTATTGGTCGTCCTTCTACTTATGCGGCAATTATTTCGACTATTCAAGAACGTGGTTATGTGCGCATTGAAAATCGCCGTTTCTATGCCGAGAAAATGGGCGAAATCGTTACTGATCGCTTAAATCAATCTTTTACTGATTTGATGAGCTACGATTTCACTGCCAACATGGAAAACGTACTAGACCAAATTGCATCCGGTGAGAAAAAAATTGGAAAGCTGAGTTAAATCAATTCTTCAAAGATTTTTTTCTACCCAACTTTCTACGGCTGAATTAGATGAGTTAGAAGGTGGAATGAAGCCGAATAGCCTTGTGCTCACCGATATTGATTGCCCAACTTGTGGTCGCAAAATGGCGATTCGCACAGCAAGTACAGGTGTCTTCCTTGGTTGTTCTGGTTATGCATTACCACCAAAAGAGCGTTGTAAAAACGACGATTAATCTCATTCCAGAAGCAGAGTTACTAAACGTATTGGATGAGGCTTCTGAGACCAAAGCCTTAATGGATCGTAAACGTTGTCCGAAATGTGGCACAGCGATGGATAGCTATATCATCGACCCACATCGTAAATTACATATTTGTGGTAACAATCCGAATTGTGATGGTTATTTGGTTGAACAAGGCAAATTCAAAATTAAAGGCTATGATGGTCCGATTGTAGAATGTGATAAGTGCGGTGCAGATATGCACTTAAAACTCGGTCGTTTTGGTAAATATATGGGCTGTACCAGCTGTGATAACACCCGTAAGATTTTGAAAAACGGCGAGGTTGCACCGCCAAAAGAAGAGCCGGTTCATTTCCCTGAACTAAAATGCGAAAAATCTGATGCGTATTTTGTACTACGTGATGGTGCAAGTGGCGTGTTTATGTCTGCACATAACTTCCCGAAATCACGTGAAACACGACCAGCAAAAGTGGCCGAATTAGCGCTTTATCGTGATCGTTTACCAGAAAAATTACGTTATTTAGCCGATGCGCCACAAAAAGACCCTGAGGGTAATGAAGCCATTATCCGCTTTAGCCGTAAAGAAAAACATCAATATGTGACATCTGAAAAGAATGGCAAAGCCACAAAATGGATTGTGGATTATATTGATGGGAAATGGGTAGAACGGAAAAAGTAGGATGAACATCACGGTTTATTGCGGTGCGAGTTTAGGTAATGATTCTGCCTATCAGGCTGCCGCAAAAAAATTAGGAAAATGGATTGCTGATAGTCAACATACTTTAGTTTATGGTGGCGGAAAATTGGGATTAATGGGTGTGGTTTCAGATACTGTACTTGCTCATCAAGGCAAGGTAATTGGCATTATCCCTCAATTTTTACAAGACAGAGAAGTTTCGCATCCTAATTTAACTAAGACCGTAATTGTTGAAAGCATGTCTGAGCGAAAAAATAAAATGGTTGAGCTTGGCGATGCTTATATTGCTTTGCCTGGCGGACCTGGCACTTTAGAAGAAATTGCTGAAGTGATTTCTTGGGCGCGAATTGGAAAAAATAACAATCCTTGTATTCTGTTTAATGAAAAGGGGTATTTTGATTCACTAAAGTCCTTTTTTAGTCATATGGTGAAAGAAGGCTTTTTTACTCAAGGTGATTTTGAGAAGATTTTATTCTCGAATAATCTTCAAGAAATCGAAACCTTTATTGAACATTACCAACCTCCAGCGTTAAGAACATATTAAAAAAGTGCGGTTAAATTTGACCGCACTTTTTTTATAATTAATGGTGATGTTCTGGTTTTGGTGGAAGTTTAGCTCTAGCTTTACCAACAGGGAGAATTAACGTCGCGTAATTCGCTGAATGTTGACAAACTTTTTGATCTTCAAATGGTTCTTTATGAATCACTTTAAGTTTCCAAACACCTTCAATTAATGGAATAAAGTTAACTTTACCTTCTTTGTCTGTTTTACCAGAAAAAGGCTTGCGGCTCACGATGAGATGTTGCCGCTTCCATATCTTTCACGACAAAGGTATCAGAGGTTGCGATAATCGTCTCGCCTGCAAGTGGTTGGTCTTTATAGAAAATCTGAACAGGGAAAGCTTCGCCCGCTTTAATTGTTTTCGGATCTTTAAGTGGCACGATTTCAAGTGGTAAGCCGAGGCGTGTCATTGCCATATCCGCATTCAATGGTTTCTTACCAACCACAGTAAAGGCTTTACCAAACATTTGAGTTTGTTCGCAATAGAATGCATTTGGTGTGCCTTGTAAGTTATCCATTTTCCAACCTTCATTATTTTGTGACCAGAAAGTTGGTTTATAAGTCGCTGTTACCCAATATGAACCGTCTTTTAACGGTTTTTCTGATTGATATTGGTAGTTTTCACCTTTTTGTACTAATGTTTGCATTTCACCATCTTGATTGATGAGTTCCATCGGTGGAAAAATAGCGAGACGTTTTTCAGGAATTTTTTCAACGTAAGGGTAGTCACCATAAGCTAAATCAGCTTTTAAAACGCTATTAGAAGCAAGTTGTGCTGGTGTTGCAACCCAAACTTCATGTGCTTGCGCGAGCGCAGAGAAGCCAAGTAGTGCTGCAATTAATGTTTTTTTCATTGTCTTTCCTTTTTAATCAATAAATCAATTTATAGAAAGTTTTCGATAGGGCGGACGAGTATAACGAAAAAGAAATGATGAGACGAATAGAAAAAGTTGATTTTGTGAGAAACTTCACATTTTTTTAATCAAAAAAAGTGCAATCAATAAAAACGATTGTTTTTTTCTGACCGCACTTGTTTTTAAATAAAAAGCTAAATAGGCTTATTTTTTTAGATGGTTTAATGGCTAATAAATTGCAGCTTAATTTACTAATTACATGTTCAGCTGTATTACCTAATAACGCTGCAGATAAACCCGTTCTTCCCACTGTGCCTAAAATCACTAATTCAGCTTCAATTTCTTTCGCCACTTCAGGAATCACTTCTTCAGGGAAACCTTCGCGTACATGGGTATGATCTTCATCAATACCAAATTTTTGACGTAAGGCTTTCATATTGATGAGATGTTGGCCACGGATACCGTTTTCATAACCTGAAGTATTAAATTCAGGTAAATCAATCGCCATATTAATTGGCGCAACAGGGTAGGCTGCCACTAAATGTACGTTACCACGGTTTAAGTTTTCCGCTAAATTCATGCCTGTTGAAACTAATTCTTGATTGAATTCATCTTGATATTCTTGCTCACCAGATACATTAACAGCGACTAAAATACGGCGTTGGTGTTTCCAGTCACCATCACGTACCATCAACACTGGAATTGGACATTTACGTAACAATTGCCAATCTACTGGTGTGAAAATCAATGAAGTGAAACTTTCTTCATCTTTAGTGTATTTCACAACGAGGTCGTATTGATTTTTTTCAACTTCTTCACGAATCGCATCCGCTTCATTGCTGCTCCATACAATGTGAGAGTCAAATTCAATTTCCGGATCAGCATATTTATCTAAATAAAATTGCACAGCTTGACGTTGTTGTTCAACGGCTGTTTTATGCATTTCACTGCGTTCTTCAGAAGAAAGAAGGGCTGACATCTCATACGATAAGTCATAAACACTCAAAAGGGTGGTGATTTTTACCTTTGTTTCATTTTGCTGTTCTTTAACAAGACGAACGGCACGAGCTAGAGCATATTGTTTTTCGTTATCAGGATTGAGTACAACAAGAATATTATTAAATTTCATAAAACCTCCAAGATATGAGATATCAATAGGATAGAAAAGATTTTAAACGATGACAAGAACCGATTATCAAAAAGTGATCTCGTGCAAGTTTTTGTTTCAATGTTAAAAAGCGTGAAAAACTCACGCTTTAATTTATTCTGCTAATTGGATTTTTGGTTTTATGTACACCGGTTAAATCAATCAAGGCATTAATATCATTAATCGTAATGTATTTACCTTGAACAGAGAGTACACCCAATTTTTTTGGAAACGACCAAGTAAAACGACTGATGGTTTCAACGGTTAAAACCAAGATAGTTACCAATATCGCTACGAGTCATGGTTAAACGGGAATTCTTTCGCAGAGAAACCACGAGCAGAATAACGTTTTGATAGATTGTGAATAAATGCCGCTAAACGTTCTTCAGCATTCATTTTAGAAAGTAATAAAATCATTTCTTGATCGCTTTTGATTTCACTACTCATCAAACGCATAATTTGCTGACGAAGCTTAGGCATTTTTCCTGATAAGTCATCTAAGATATCAAATGGAATTTCACATACCATGGCGGTTTCCAAAGCCTGTGCAAAACTTGGATGTTGCATATTTGTGATCGCATCAAAGCCCACTAAATCGCCCGGTAAGTGGAAAGAGGTAATTTGTTCTTCACCAGCTTCGCTAATGGTATAAGTTTTAATGGTGCCAGAACGAATCGCATAAATGGAATTCAGTGTATCACCAGCTTTAAAAAGGACTTGAGACTTTTGGATGGGTTTTTTACGCTCGATGATATTATCAAGCTGATCGAGCTCATGTTCGTTCAATGTGAAAGGGATACAAAGTTGGCTAATACTGCAATCCTGACAATGAATTGCACAACCACCTGATTGAACTCTGCGTCCTGATTTGGTTTCTGAAACGAAATTCTTCATTTATTCCTCAAATCGATAAATATAGTGTAAAATTGATCTAACGCAATTATTCTACCACTAAATAGTCAATTTCAGAAGTTATCGAAGAGCAAATCAATATGGCTGCAGAAAAAAATTAACCAAAAAAACGTTTAATACAAATTATTATCATGCTGATTATTTTAGTCAGTGCATTCGTTTGGCGATATATATTGTAATAAGTGCGGTCAAATTTTTGATAGTTTTGAGAAGAGAGAAAGAGCCACAATTCTGTGGCTCTTTGTTTTGAAGATAACGTCTATTTATTAATCTGTTTACATCGTAGATTTGCCACATATAATCTTGAAAAATAAAAAGGCCCTTCAATTTACAAGAAGGTTTCAAGAACGATAAAAAATCCTGTATAATCTCAGAAATTTTTTGTTCAATTTTAAGCTTTTGTAACCGAATGATCGAAACCTCACAAACTATTCCTGAACTCGTCTCATGGGCGAAAGAGCGGGAATTTTCGTTAAATCTGCCGACAGAGCGTTTAGTGTTTTTATTGGCTATTGCCATTTATAACAACGAACGTTTAGACGGTGAGATGTTAGAAGCTGATTTAGTGGATATTTTCCGCCACACAGCCAATGCCTTTGACCAATCAACGGACGCGATTGCCACCCGTGCCAATAATGCTATCAATGAACTGGTGAAACAGCGTTTTCTTAACCGTTTCAGCAGTGAATTTACTGAAGGCCTTTCCATTTATCGCCTCACTCCATTAGGCGTTGGCGTATCAGATTATTATATTCGTCAGCGTGAATTTTCTGCATTGCGTCTTTCTGTACAGCTTTCTATTGTGGCTGATGAAATTCAGCGTGCATCTGATGCTGCAGAAGAAGCTACAGCAAAAGGGGAGAATGAGCACTTTTGGCGCCGGAATGTTTTCGCTCCGTTAAAATATTCTGTGGCAGAGATTTTCGATAGCATTGATTTATCACAACGTGTGATGGATGAAAATCAGCAAAGCATTAAAGAAGAAATTGCGAATTTGCTTACTAAAGATTGGCAGGCGGCAATTTCTAGCTGTGAACGTTTATTAGATGAAACTTCAGGCAATTTACGTGAGTTACAAGATACTTTAAATGCCGCAGGTGATAAGTTACAGGCACAATTATTACGTATTCAAGATTGTGTAATTGGTCATGATGAGCTGTATTTTATTGAACAATTAATTACCGATTTACAATCCAAGCTTGACCGCATTATTAGCTGGGGGCAACAAGCCATCGATTTATGGATTGGTTATGATCGTCACGTGCATAAATTTATCCGTACCGCCATTGATATGGATAAAAACCGTGTATTCTCTCAACGCTTACGTAATTCTATCCACAGCTATTTCGATCATCCTTGGTTCCTTTGGACTGCTCAAGCAGAACGATTGGTCGATCTGCGTGATGAAGAAATGGTATTACGTGAAGATGATGCATTGGGTGAATTACCTGAAGAATTGCAATATGAATCTTTGGCTGATTTACATGATCAAATCGTCGAACACATGCAAGGCTTACTCATTCAATACCGTGAAAAATAATCGTCCGATTGATTTAAGTTTAGTCTTAAAAAGAACAATTAGAAGCTTATCCACTTTCTCGTCATTTTGATGTGGGCACGTATTATTGTGGATCAAGCTGTGCGTTTAGGTATGGCAAATGATGATTTAGCTGGTCTTTATCCGCAATGGCAGGAAATTAACGATTACGGCGCAGAAGTACAAGCGCATGTGATTGATAAATATTAATTTCGTGGCTTACCCAAAAACGAATTCATAAAATGAGAAATTAACCATGACAGATATTCAAGATGTAATTTCCCGAAATTGGCAAAATGCCATTGCAAATCCTATTTTTCCCGACTGTGGACAGCTTATTGCGTTCAGGTCGTCATATCAGCACAGATCAATTAGATAACCATGCTTTTTTAATGGATTTCCAAAATGAGTTGGATGGTTTTTATCGTCGTTACAATGTGGAATTGATTCGTGCACCGGAGGGCTTTTTCTATTTACGTCCGAAAGCGACGACATTAATCGCCCGTTCAGTGCTTTCTGAATTAGAAATGTTAGTAGGGAAAGTGCTTTGCTATTTATATTTAAGCCCAGAACGTTTGGCACAGCAAGGTATCTTCAGTACGCAAGAAGTCTATGACGAATTACTGAATTTAGCAGACGAAGGCAAATTATTGAAAGCCGTCAATCAACGTTCTAGCGGCTCGGATTTAGATAAGCAAAAATTATCTGAAAAAGTCCGTGCGGCAATCGGTCGTTTACGCCGTTTAGGCATGATTCATACCGTGGGTGAACAGCATAGCGGTAAATTTACTATTTCAGAATCAGTCTTCCGTTTTGGGGCTGAAGTGCGTTCTGGTGATGATCCACTCGAAGCGCAAGCTCGCTTAATTCGTGATGGGGAAGCGGCAACACCGCAATCTCTCGAATTGGAAAAACAAGCAAAAGTGGCAAGCTATGCTGATGACCTTGATGATGAAGAAAGTGCGGTCGAAATTGATGAAGAATTTGATGATGCAGGAGAACAAGAATAATGTCTGATGTATTAGAACTTGAAAACGAAATCTATCAAGACGAACCCGAGCAATCAACCGAACAGGTTGAAGAAGAATTTATTGCTCCTGTATTAAACCAACATAATGGGGTAGAACGTGGTAAATTCCGTTCACTGACCTTAATTAACTGGAATGGTTTCTTTGCCCGTACCTTTGATTTGGATGAATTGGTGACCACACTTTCGGGTGGTAACGGTGCTGGTAAATCCACAACCATGGCAGGTTTTTGTGACCGCGTTAATTCCAGACTTAACCTTATTGCATTTCCGTAATACTACAGAAGCCGGCTCGACAGGCGGCTCTCGTGATAAAGGCTTACACGGTAAATTACGTCCAGGTGTGTGTTATGCGGTATTGGATACCATCAACTCACGTCATCAACGAATTCTCGTGGGTGTGCGTCTGCAACAAATTGCTGGCCGTGATAAGAAAGTGGATTTAAAAACATTCTCGATTCAAGGTGTAGAATTATCCTTAAATCCGACCGCACTTTTCACCGAAACAGTCGGTGAACGTCAAGCTCGTGTACTCAATTTAAATGAATTAAAAGACAAAATTGAAAATCTTGGTGCGCAATTTAAACAATACCATTCCATCACCGATTATCATGGCATGATGTTTGATTTGGGCATTATTCCAAAACGCTTACGTAGTGCCTCAGACCGTAGCAAATTCTATAAATTAATCGAAGCTTCTTTATACGGTGGTATTTCCAGCGCTATTACCCGTTCTTTACGTGATTACTTATTGCCAGAAAACCTTGGTGTGCGCAAAGCCTTCCAAGATATGGAAAGTGCGTTACGTGAAAACCGTATGACCCTTGAAGCAATTAAAGTCACCCAATCTGACCGTGATTTATTCAAACATTTAATCACCGAAACCACTAATTATGTGGCATCAGATTATATGCGTAATGCCAATGAACGCCGTGGTAATATCGAAGCGGCTTTAGGTTTTCGTCGTGATTGGTATAAAGCAAAAGCTGAGCAAGAGTTATCGCAACATCGACTAATCGATTTAAGCCGTGAAGCTGCAGAATTGGCAGAAAATGAACGTACTTTAGAAGTAGATCACCAAAGTGCGGCAGACCACTTAAACTTGGTATTGAATGCGTTACGTCATCAAGAAAAAGTATCTCGTTATCAAGAAGATGTGGCTGAGCTTACAGAAAAATTAGAAGAACAAAAAAATGGTTGTGGAAACCGCAACCGAGCAGCTTTGAAGAAAGCCAAGCACAATTTGAGCAAACAGAACTTGAAATTGACCAGGCGTGCGCAACTTGCGGACTATCAATCAGCATTAGATGCACAACAAACCCGTGCATTACAATATCAACAAGCAATTGCCGCGCTTGAAAAAGCGAAAACCTTATGTGGTTTAGCAGATTTAAGCGTAAAAAATGCGGAAGATTACCAAGCAGAATTTGCTGCACATGCAGAAAGCCTTACCGAGCAAGTGCTTGAGTTAGAACATAAAATGTCTATTTCTGAAGCAGCCAAATCGCAATTCGATAAAGCCTATCAGTTGGTATGTAAAATTGCTGGTGATATGCCACGTTCAAGTGCTTGGGAAAGCGCTAAAGAATTATTGCGTGAATATCCAACACAAAAAATTCAGGCGCAACAAACACCTCAATTACGTGCGAAATTACATGAGTTAGAGCAGCGCTATGCTCAACAACAAAGTGCGGTTAAATTATTGGCTGATTTTAATCAACGTGCTGATTTATCTTTAGAAACTGCTGATGAACTTGAAGCATACCACGCTGAACAAGAAGAACTCATTGAAAGTTTGAATGAAGAACTTGCTGAGCAAGTAGAAAACCGTTCAACCTTGCGTCAAAAACGTGAAAGTTTGACCGCACTTTACGAAGAAAATGCTCGTAAAGCGCCGGCTTGGTTAACTGCTCAAGCCGCTTTAGAACGTTTACAAGAGCAAAGTGGTAAAACCTTTGAACATAGCCAAGATGTGATGCATTTTATGCAATCACAATTGGTGAAAGAACGTGAGCTGACTATTCAGCGTGACAATTTAGAGAAGCAACGTCAACAATTAGATGAACAAATTTCTCGTCTAAGCCAACCAGATGGTTCTGAAGATGCTCGCTTGAATGTGCTTGCAGAACGCTTTGGCGGTGTATTGCTTTCATCATTATATGATGATGTACCAATTGAAGATGCACCTTATTTCTCTGCACTTTATGGTCCGGCACGTCATGCTATTGTTGTGCGTGATCTCAACACGGTACGTGAACAATTAGCCAATTTAGAAGACTGTCCAGACGATTTATATTTAATCGAAGGTGACCCAAATGCCTTTGATGACAGCGTACTTTCAGCCCAAGAGCTTGAAATGGGCGTTGTGGTGCAAGTGTCTGATCGTGAATTGCGTTATTCAAAATTCCCGCAAATTCCATTATTCGGCCGTGCTGCACGTGAAAAACATTTAGAAGAATTACAAGCCAAACGTGATGAAATTGCGGAAGAATACGCACAAATCGCCTTTTTGATGTACAAAAATGTCAACGTTTACACGAACACTTTTAGTCAGTTTGTAGGCTTACATCTAGCGCTTGCGTTCCAACCAAACCCAGAAGAGGTGATGGCGGAAATCAATCAAGAACGCAATGAAATTGATCGCGAGCTAAATCAACTCTCAAGCACTGAACAACAAATTCGCATTAAATTGGATAATGCCAAAGAAAAAAATGCAATTGTTGAATAAGTTAATGCTACAGCTTAACTTGCTTGCTGATGAAGAATTACTTGATCGCATTGAAGAGTGCCGCGAACAATTAGACATCGCAGAGCAAGATGAAAGCTTTATTCGTCAACATGGCGTTGCGTTGTCACAATTGGAACCGATAGCCAATACCTTACAAAGTGATCCAGAAAACTATGAGCGCTTAAAAGCTGATTTAACCCAAGCGGTTGAACGTCAAAAACAAGTACAGCAACGTGTATTTGCTTTAGCAGATGTAGTACAACGTAAAAAAATCACTTCAGCTATGAAGATGCAGGTCAAGCAGAAACCTCAGAGCTTAATGAGCAACTTCGTCAACGTTTGGAGCAATTACAGGCACAGCGTGATGCTCAACGTGAACAATTACGTCAAAAACAAAGCCAATTTGCACAATACAATCAAGTATTTATCCAATTGCAAAGTTCTTATGACAGTAAAAATCAATTATTAAAAGAATTAATTGCTGAGATTGGTGAATTGGGCGTGCGTGCTGATGAAGGGGCAGAGGAACGTGCAAGAAATCGCCGTGATGAGTTGTATCAACAACTTTCAACCAGTCGTCAACGTCGTTCTTATGTAGAAAAACAATTAACACTCATTGGAAGCGAAGCGGAGAACTTAAATAAACGCATTCGCAAAGCGGAACGTGATTACAAAACTCAACGTGAGTTAGTTGTGGCAGCGAAAGTTAGCTGGTGCGTGGTTCTGCGTTTGTCTCGTAATTCCGATGTGGAAAAACGACTCAATCGTCGTGAGTTAGCTTATTTATCTGCTGATGAATTACGTTCAATGTCGGATAAAGCATTAGGTGCACTACGTACTGCAGTGGCTGATAATGAATATCTCCGCGATGCATTGCGTATTTCTGAAGACAGCCGTAAACCGGAAAATAAAGTTCGCTTCTTTATTGCCGTGTATCAACATCTTCGTGAACGTATTCGTCAGGATATTATTAAAACTGATGATCCGATTGATGCAATTGAGCAAATGGAAATTGAGCTTAATCGCTTAACAGAAGAATTAACTGGCCGTGAGAAAAATTGGCGATCAGTTCTGAAAGTGTGCGAATATTATGCGTAAAAACCATTCAACGTGAACAAAACCGTATTCGTATGTTGAACCAAGGTCTACAAAATATTGCCTTCGGTCAGGTGAAATCGGTACGTTTAGTGGTCAATATTCGCGATACACATGCGATGTTGCTTGATGCTCTGTCTGGTAAACAGGAAGAATATCAAGATTTATTCAACGATAATCGTATTACTCTCTGAAGCTATTGCGAAACTTTTATCAACGCATCAACCCGCATATTGATATGGGCCAACGCACAGCACAAACTATCGGTGAAGAATTATTGGATTACCGTAATTATCTCGAGCTAGAAGTTGAAGTATTCCGTGGTGCAGATGGCTGGTTACGAGCTGAAAGTGGCGCATTATCAACAGGTGAAGCGATCGGTACGGGTATGTCAATCCTATTAATGGTTGTACAAAGCTGGGAAGAGGAAAGCCGCCGTATTCGCGGTAAAGACATCGTGCCATGTCGCTTACTATTCTTGGATGAAGCTGCGCGTTTGGATGGTAAATCTATTTCCACCTTGTTCGAACTTTTGCGAACGTTTGGATATGCAATTACTTATCGCAGCGCCAGAGAATATCAGCCCTGAAAAAGGCACAACCTATAAACTGGTGCGTAAAATCGCCGGCAACCAAGAACAAGTTCATGTGGTTGGTTTGCGTGGCTTTGGCGCAACAGAGTAGTTTTTAAAGCGGTCAAAGCAATTGGCCGCTCATTGTTATTTTTATGAGAATTTAGGAAAAATTATGCACAACCTTATTTTTGCCATTCTATGTAGTGTTGCCGTATCAGTGTTACTCAAAGTTGCGCGCAAGAAAAACATCATTATTGAACAAGCAATTGCTTTTTAACTATATTGTCGCCATTTCATTAAGCTATTTCTTGCTCAAACCTGATTTTTAAAGGATTAGAATTTACCGAATATTTAGCACAAAGTGATAGCACTCCTATTTTCCTGGCGTTAGGTATTTTATTACCAACCGTATTTATCATTATGTCTAAAGCGGTGGAATTTGCCGGAATTGTTCGTTCTGATGCAGCACAGCGTTTATCGCTATTTTTACCGATTGTTGCCTCTTTTTATTATCTTCCATGAAACATTAAGTCAGCCTAAAAATTGTTGGCATTATTTTGGCATTCATCGGTTTATTCTGTATTTTGAACAAATCGAATGAACAAAGTGCGGTCACTTTTAAAGGTATTTTAGGCTTAATCGGTGTTTGGTTTGGTTATGGCACCATTGATATCTTATTCAAACAAGTGGCCAAAAGCGGGGGAGCATTCCAAACCACATTATTCATTGCTTTCTCATTAGCCGCTTGTGTCATGTTCCTGTATTTATTCCTAAAACGCACTCAATGGACTGTGCCAAGCTTTTATTGGTGGAATCATTTTAGGTGTATTGAATTTCTTCAACATCCTGTTTTACATTAAAGCTCACCAAAGTTTCGGACAAACCCAACCTTAGTTTTTGCGGGAATGAATATTGGTGTTATTTGTTTAGGGACCATCACCGGCGCATTTTTATTCAAAGAAAAAATCAGCAAAATCAACTGGTTTGGTGTTCTCATCAGCCTTTCAGCAATTTTCTGTTTATATTATTTAGATAAAAATTTTGGCATAATTATGGCAAATAATTTTAGTTTTTATCTACGATTACGAAAGTTTTAGTATCAATCCGGCAAGTGATCGTCCAGCTCAATTTGCCGGTATTCGTACCGATGCCGATTTCAATATCATTGGTGAGCCTATTATGTTGTATTGCAAGCAAACCAATGATTATTTGCCAGCTCCCGAGGCCGTAATGGTCACAGGAATCACGCCACAAGAATGTAATGAAAAGGGGATTCCTGAACCTGAATTTGCCGCAAAAATTCTAGCTGAATTTTCACAACCCAACACCTGTGTGATGGGTTACAACAGCATTCGTTATGACGATGAAATGACTCGTTATACCTTTTACCGTAACTTCATTGATCCCTATCGAATAGCTGGAAAAATGGCAATCTCGTTGGGATTTACTGGATTTGGTCAGGGCTTGCTATGCGCTGCGTCCAGAAGGGATAAACTGGGCTTATGACGATGATGGTATGCCAAGCTTTTCGTTTAGAAAAAACTAACCAAAGCAAAATGGTATTGAGCATGAAAATGCCCATGATGCGATGTCGGATGTGTATGCAACCATCGCTATGGCTAAATTAATCAAAAGAAAAAGCAGCCCTAAATTATTTCAATTCTTCTTTGAGCATAGAGGTAAAAAGGAAATTGAGAAATTGATCGATACAGCTGAAATGACACCATTAGTGCACGTTTCGGGTATGTTAGGAAATTATCGTGGCAATTGCGCTTGGGTGGCACCATTAGCATGGCATCCAACTAATCAAAAATGCCGTAATCGTCTGTGATTTATCAGGTGATATTGATAATTTACTCAGTAAAAAGTGCGGTTGATTTTGCGACAAGATTTATATACCAAGAAAAGCGAGCTAGAAGAAAGGGGAGTTTCATCAGTTCCATTGAAATTGGTTCATATTAATAAATGCCCAATTTTGGCTCCTGCAAAAACGTTACTGCCAGAAAATGCAGCTCGTTTAGGGATAGACAGACAACAATGCTTAGATAATTTAGCAAAATTGCGCCAATCCTTAGATATTCGCGAGAAAGTTATTGAAATCTTCTCAGAAGAACGCGAATTTGAGCCGAGCGATAATGTAGAAACGGAGCTTTATAACGGTTTCTTTAGCAATGCCGATAAAAACAATATGGCTATTTTACGTGATTTACCACCTGAAAAATTAGCTGATCATGGTTTAGCATTTGAAGATAAACGAATTCCTGAATTGTTATTCCATTATCGTGCAAGACATTTCTACAAAACCCTAAATCGTGCTGAGCAAATCAAATGGCAAAAATATCGCCAGCGTAAATTAGAACAAAGTGCGGTTAAATTTGAAGAAAGTTTACAACGGTTAGCAGAGGAATATTCGGATAATCCAACTAGTTAAATTTACTACAACAGGTTTATGAATACGGTGCAAAACTGTTATCTTAATCTTATATATATCGTGACATAGTCACACAATGTTAATCATCAAAAACGTAAAATCTTAATCTCTGAGATTTACGTTTTTTCTTTTAAATCTAATGATATTCACCTCATAAAATAACGCAGAATTACGTAGCGTTATCATTATTTGACACATATAAACTTTTTATTTTTTTCCTTACATAACAACTTTAGAGTGTATAAATCATTATTTCATCTTATTGCAAAGTGTTGTGAGGCTAGATTTTGCATCGCTTGAGTGGTATTCGTGACCTGTGTATAACTCTGTGATCTTATTATGCGTAGCTTTTACTAACCTTGTAATTGATTTCGTATAATGTATATTATGTTAAATTAAATATATTAGCATGTCACAAAATCAATATAAGTGACTATCCTATTTTATGTATTACTCAAAATAAGATGAGTTTAGGCTTATGGATATAGAAGAAATAAATGGATGTCTTTGAGATGGAATAATTAAATTAGAATGAAATTTTGAGATAACGCTACGTAAATTCTGAATACAATTGCGTACATCAATTCACCAGATTTCATCATTCTTGATCTGATAATGAGAATTTATTTTACATATATTACATAAAATGAGAATAGTTAACATTGATTTTTCTTTTTATTAGTGGTTTATGATTAAAAAAATGCTTGATTATTCTCATTTGTGAGGTTAGAATGCACACCGATGACAAGTTAAGCAGTCTTGTTTTTATTTTTAATCTCTACTTAATAAGGAAAGGAGTTGTTTATGCTTAATAAAGCAATCGCAGATAAGTTAAATGAACAAATCAATTTAGAGTTCTACTCTTCTAATGTTTATTTACAAATGAGTTCTTGGTGTAGCAAGCACGGTTACGAAGGTGCTGCAGCATTTTTACTTCGTCATGCTGATGAAGAATTAGAACACATGCAAAAATTATTCAAATATGTGAGTGAAACAAGTGGTATGCCACTTTTAGGTAAAATTGATGCACCTAAGAATGACTACAAATCACTTAGAGAAGTATTTGAAACCACACTTGAACACGAAAAATTCATTACCTCTAAAATTAATGAATTAGTTGAAGTAACTTTTGCAAACAAAGACTATTCTACTTTTAACTTCTTACAATGGTACGTTGCAGAACAACACGAAGAAGAAAAATTATTCAATAGCATTATTGATAAATTTAACTTGCTGGGTGAAGATGGTCGTTCGCTTTACTTTATCGATCGTGATTTAGCAACATTATAATTTTAGAAGGAGAATACAAAATGTTATCAACAAACGTAATCAAATTATTAAATGATCAAATGAACCTTGAGTTCTACTCTTCAAACCTTTACTTACAAATGAGCGCATGGTGTGAACAAAACGGTTTTGAAGGTGCAGCTAAATTCTTATCAGCTCACGCTGCAGAAGAAATGCAACACATGCGTAAATTATTCACTTATTTAAATGAAACTGGCGCATTAGCGGTAATCACTGCAATTGAAGCACCTTCGCATGAGTACAAATCATTAAAAAGAAATCATTGAATTAACTTACGAACACGAAAAATTGATCACAAGTAAAAATCAATGAATTAGTGGGTAAAAACTTTTGAAGAAAAAGACTACTCTGCATTCAATTTTCTTACAATGGTATGTTGCAGAACAACACGAAGAAGAGAAATTATTCAGCGGTATTTTAGACAAATTAAATCTTCTTGGGAAGATGGCAAAGGCTTATTCTTAATCGATAAAGATTTAGGTGACCTTGCTGGTCAAAACCGCTTAATTAGATAGTCATAAAGCTTAGTAGAAATACTAAGCTTTTATTTTTACCTATAATTTGTGACAACGTATCAAATTATTTTAAACTTCCCTTTAATCTTTGAATACAAGTTGATGAAATTTAAAAACAACTACACGTTTTTAATGAAATTTTACTTGGTAACGAAGTAAGATAACCGTATAATTCAGAACAACCCAAAATGCCTGGGTGGCGAAATTGGTAGACGCAGCGGATTCAAAACTGCCGGTGAATAACCGTGTCGGTTCGAGTCCGACCCTAGGCACCACAGAATTTATAAGTCTCGAAGTTGATTCAGGGCTTTTTATTAGCTAAAGTAAATCAATATGACAGAACAAAACCAAGATAAAAAAACAAACTTATAATTTCAATAAATTGCAAAACGTCTTCGCCGTAATGTTGGCAATGCAATTGCTGATTTTCGGCATGATTGAAGATGGTGATAAAGTGATGGTTTGTCTTTCTGGTGGCAAAGACAGCTATACGCTTCTCGATATTTTATTAAATTTACAACAAAGCGCACCGATTAAATTTGATATCGTTGCAGTTAATTTAGACCAAAAAGCAACCAGGTTTTTCCCGAGCATGTTTTACCTGAATATCTGCAAAGTATTGGTGTGGATTATAAAATCGTTGAAGAAAATACTTATGGTATTGTAAAAGAGAAAATTCCAGAAGGTAAAACAACGTGTTCTCTCTGCTCTCGCCTACGTCGTGGTATTTTATACCGTACAGCAACCGAACTTGGTGCAACAAAAATTGCAATTTGGGCACCATCGTGATGATATGTTGGCTACCCTGTTTCTGAATATGTTCTACGGTGGAAAACTAAAATCGATGCCACCGAAATTAATCTCAGATGACGGCAAGCAAATAGTGATTCGTCCATTGGCTTATTGTAAAGAAAAAGATATTGAAAAGCATGCCGTAGCCAAAGAATTCCCAATTATTCCTTGTAATTTATGTGGTTCTCAACCTAATTTACAACGTCAAGTAGTGAAAGAAATGCTGAATACCTGGGACCGTCAATATCCTGGACGCTTAGAAACCATGTTTAGTGCGATGCAAAACATTACGTTGTCACACTTATGTGACCCAAAACTCTTCGATTTCAAAGGCATTAAACATGGCCAATCGCTTGATGGCATTGAAGGGGATACCGCATTTGATGAAGAACGCATCGAACCAATGAAATTTGATGATGAAGATACGTCTGACTACTCCGATAACGAAATGATCAGCTTTAAAGAAGTGAATTAATATGATTACCGTACAAGGAAAACAAATCGAAACCGACTCCTCTGGCTATTTACTTAATATTGCTGATTGAATGAGGATGTAGCAAAACACATTGCTCAGCTAGAAGGTGTAGAACTGACCGAAGCTCACTGGGAAGTGATTTATTTTGTGCGTGATTTCTATCAAGAATATAACACCTCCCCTGCGATTAGAATGCTGGTAAAAGCCATGTCAGAAAAACTAGGTGCCGACAAAGGTAATAGCCGCTATTTGCAACGACTCTTCCCTGACGGACCAGCTAAACAAGCAACCAAATTGGCGGGTCTGCACAAAAACCAGCTAAATGCTTATAGAATAACGCAACCGCGCGATAAAGTGCGGTTATAGAAAAATTTAAAAGAATTTTTGAGACAGTTGAAAATGGCGCTAAACGCCTCTTTCCATTATTCATCACAGATTTCTTGCTGTACTGGTTCCATTGATTTCTTAATGGCTTCAGTTAATTTAACTTGATTCGTCATATCACCGTTTAGAATTCTCACCACCAGTTGTCTTAGCTAGGCAATCCGTATTATGCCAAGGCGAATTAATATTAACGATATTACTTTAATTTTGGTCTTTCTTTTCGCTTCTTTTTAATGAGCTCACAGACGTTTCTATTAGTGCAATCACCATTACCTTCGGTAATTAACATAATTAACGCTTCACGTTCTTTACCATCAATAATAGTTAAGGCTTTTGTAACCCTTCATAAATTGGTGTGCCTGGAACCTGATTTTCCCGTACCTGCATTTTATTAAGTTTGCTTTTTAATGTACTGCGTTGTGCCGCAGTAAATATGCTACGATTGGTAGCATAAGATGCTTTTTCGAGGTAGATAAACAACTTTTTAGTTCGACTAAACCAATATCCACTGCTGTTGGAATATTATTAATTAATTCCGCTACCGATTTTTAGAGGCTACGGACCGATTTGGTTTACGGTACATATATAATAGACATCTTGTTGCGTGATGCCATATTTTGCTGGATTTCTTAATTTTTCGTCAAAAATCGCTACTTTTTTGGCGCTTTCAATAAGGTATATCGCATCCCTGAAGCATTATTAAAAATAATAGCCAGTTGCGGTGCATCAGTTGGTTTTTCCACTACTCGGCAGTTTTTCTTCGGTTCTGGCTCGGGCCTCTACTTTCGGTTCTTCTTTGCTGGTTCTTGAACCGCTCCTGGCTTTTTGGTTCTTCCACTTTAGGCTCTCTTTCGGTGGCTCTGGTTTAGGGCTCTTCTTTCTTCGAAGTTCTTCGACCTTAGGTGGTTCTACTTTAGGCGGTGCAACCGGTTCGCGATTGAGCCACCACCAAGCCAATGGGCCTAGTAGTAATAAAAAGAAGCGGTAAAGCCAATAGCACCAACGGTGTTTTGGCAGTAAGGGGAACAACTGGTGGCGGAGCCGGTGGTTCTACTCCAATATCCCAACCAGTAATAACTGGTCTCATTATTTACTAAATAAATTTGACGGGTATCATGAGTCGCCCTTCCACCAATTGAGCTAACCAAGCACTTTTGTTCGGGTGTCAGCACACCTTTTAGTCATAAGTCCCTGATTCAATGTCATAATCGCATTTAGGCGCTGTTGAATCAGTGAAATTGTTGGTTTTAAATCGCTTATCTTCTTGCATTTCTTGAGTAATCAAGACTGGCTGGCCTTCTCAGCTCACTATACCATTCCACTGTAACCCGATCGGCTTTTATTTCTGGTTTTGCAAATAAAGTGGCGGTACTTCATGGCAAATGGCTACGCAAGATTTTTAATTATTTCATCATAATGGACAAAAAGTGCGGTCACATTTTGATTAATTTCTTGCAATTTAAAACGAGCTAGACGTTGCATAAGCGTTCCTTATTCACACTCATCAGTTTTAGTCATAGGTTTAATAGCTTTGATTCACCATACTCACAACTTGTTTCTGATTATTTTGCGGTAAATACTTTTCCGCCAGTAGCGCTGGCTACACAGTTGGCAGCTCTAGCCCCACCAATATCAACTACATTCACTTTTAAACGCGGTTTTTCTTTGGCTATTTGATTGGTTAGGCCACAAATATCTGCTGTAGTACAGCTATCTTTGCCATCACTTAGAAGCAAAAATAAAGTATCGTTTTACACCATCAATCATGCTGCTTGTAATTTGTAATCCATTATATAGAGGAGTTCCGCTATTCTCTCTCTCCTGGTTTCATTGTCTTGAATTTTGGCTTTAAGTGCATTACGTTTACCTGGTGAATAGAAACCATGGTTAGTTGCAGCCGGACAAGTTTTTAATGAGACTAAGCCGATATCTACATTTTTGCCAATGCTATTAATAATATTGGAAGAGGCTTTTGGCAGTGGTTGCTGGATTTGGTAAACGACGCATATACTCAAGCTCCTCATTACTTACACCATACGCATCCCAACGTTGTTCAGAATTACTTATAGTTTAGTAGTTCTCAACAAACTATAAAGCATTGATGCAGAATTATCAAAAATCATTACCATCTGTGGTGTTTCACCTGGTTTGTATTTCGGCTTATACACTTTTGTGGTGGTTGTTTAGGCTCTCTCCTAATAGGTTCTTGAACAGGCTCTGGTTTAGGCTCCTCAATCTTTGGTTCCTCCTTTAGAGGCTCCGGTTTAGGCTCTCAACCTTTGGCTCTTCTTTTTGGAGGTTCTGGTTTAGGCCCTCAATTTTGGTTCTTCTTTTCGAGTTCTTCACCTTAGGCGGTTCCACTTTTTAGGGGGAACAACAGGTTCACGATTAAACCACCACCAAGCCAATAAAACCGAGTAGCAATAAAAAGAAGCGGTAATAACCAATAGCACCAACGGTGTTTAGGTGTTGCCACAGGGACAATCGGTGGCGGAGCCGGTGGTTCTACTCCGATACCCCAACCAGTAATAACCGGTTCATTATTTACTAAATAAATTTGTTTGGTATCGACTAGCACCTTCAACTCAATTGTTAACCAAGCGTTTTTGTTCAGGCGTAATCTAAGCCTTTCTGTGTAAGACTTTGCGTAAGACTATTAACTGCATTTAAACGCTGCTGAATAAGTGGTGCTATTTTCTGTAATATCGTATTCAGATTCATTACTGGATACAAGATAAGGCTGACCCTCTGATTGCTATACCATTCCACAGTAATCTGATCCGATTTTATTTCTGGTTTAGCAAGAAAGTTGCTGTACTTGGTGGAAGATGAGATCGTATTATTTTGATTATTTCATCATAGTGTTCAACTAACACAATGGCATTTTGATTAATCTCATCTAGTTTAAAAACAAGCTAAACGTTGCATAAAGTCCTCTATGTTTGAGTCTGTATTATTAGAATAAAAACGAATGATATTCTTATTCTAATAACAAGAGCTGACCTGAAAAGATCAGCTCTTAATCCTCTTATGATTACTCTGATAGCAAGTGCTTTTTATAAGCTGCTAATTTACGCTGTAACGCTTGCAACTCTTTCGCTTTTTGCCTCATCAGAAGCATCAGAAGTATTTACTTGACTCATCTGTTGTTCTACTTCTTGAATTTTTGCTAATCTTCACTATTACCTTTTTGCTTTTTGTTTAAAGCTGCATTATTTTGCAAGTCTTTATTTAAATTAGCTAATGCGGCTTCTTTTGATTAGTTGTTTAGCTGATTTATTTTTAGCTTCTGGGCATGCTTGTTTTAGCCAATAATCCATGTTCTTAGCTTGCTCTTGTGATAATTCACTCTTTTACGTTGAACGCGAGCATCATAACTACTCTGAATTAACATGCTCATTTTTCCCCAAATGCTTTGTTCTCACATTGATTACATTCTCTCGGCGTTGCAGAACAAGATGCTAATCAATGCTGTGGCTGAAAGTGCGGTTAATAATTTAATTATTTTCATATCCTCCCTCTTTATTGCCAGCCAACTTGAATTGCTGAACGTTGTTTTACTTGAGCTTGTAATGCTTGCTCATAAGTTGAAACTTGTTTTAATTGAAGAATATCTTGATTCAATCTTTGCTTGCACCACCAGAAGAGCGTTCTGATATCTCAGCGGCTTCGCTAAAGCATATTTAAATTAGATTTCATTGCAGTTAAGCGCTCTTGGGCAGCTTTAATATCAGCATCAACTTGGGCACTAACTGTTGCTTTTTGCTTCAGCTTTTTGGATTGCTCCTGATTTTAATTGACTCATTCACTTTTTATGATCAACTGGTTATTTTAGCTGTTGCAGCATTTAGTTTTGCAGTAGATTTTTGTACCATCTGTGAATTTTGACGAACATCAGCAATACAAGCATTTGTTGCATAGCCAAAGGTTGTAAATAGAGTTTGTCATACCAGCTGCAACAAACAGACCAATTACGGCACCTGCTACTGTACTTTCAGTACCACCAGTCAATAATCCTGTTAAAGCACCTAACTGGCACCTGCAGCTCCCTCAAGCTAAGAACTCCCAGCCTCGATGAGCTAAAAATTTAGCATCATCACCGCTCATCTGCTGCTTGAACTACTACCTGTACCAGCAGCCTGCAAGGGCTAATGAACTCGATAAAATTAGTACACCAAAGTGTCTTTTCTCAATTTAAGATTTTCCTTATTTATCATTAGTGAGTTTGAGGTTTAATTTGACTACATTGTGTAACCATTGTTCTCGGTAATTTTGCCATTCTGATAATATTGGCTTAAATGTTTCCAATATAAATCAAGGTACTGGCTTCAAATTGTCGCTTTGTCCATTAGCAAGTTTTTCTCATTCATCATGGATTTTGTCTTCATATTGTTCTTTACATTAGCAAGGCTATAAGTGTCAATGTACCAGTAATTGTGCCTGCATAATATTGCACAAAGCAAAATCTTAGCCTTTTTCAGCTCTTGTAATCGTTGTTTAAAATCAGATTCTTTTTGTTGATAAATTTGTTTTAAATCGGTATCCTGTCATGTTTCGCAAAAGCTTTTACTGCTGTTTCTTGTTGTTCTTACTTTCTGCCCTGTAAATCAGAAACATTAGCAATCACTAATCTAATCAGTCGAACGAATTGCGGCATCTCGCTGTTCATCTCGTGCTAGGGTTTGCTGTCGCAATTCATCTTGGTCCTAGTAATTTCTTGTTTAAGTCATCTTCACCGTTCGACGCTAATTTTTCCAGTCACTCGACAATATCGGATCATTACTTTCTTTACTATCTGAGCCTAAAGCAGACCATTCTTGACGTAACTGATTAATACGATTATTTTGATGTTAAAGTGTAATTGCACACGGAATCCTGGCATCTTTTTCTTCATCGCGCCATTATATCGTAATAGTGAACTCTACCGCAAGCATACTTTACTATAATGCTCCACTCGAATCATGCCTCCCTCTTGACCACGATAGACTTTAGCTGCCAGGCAATCGAAAAACCGTCAAATACCATTTCGAAAACATTCCTCAAATGATATCAAATAAACCAAGGGATTCGGTCACAACCTATAACTTGCAAACGTACCATTAGACTATGCATAGCACATCTATAGAAAGGTATTGCTTCACAACTGCAACTTACCTCGAGAAGCAAATTCTATTCAGCATTAGTTGGCAAACGTGGGCACTTTACTCCATCTCCGTTGGAAGTTTATTGCATGCAGCTATTCATTATATTTATGGGTATCGCATCAAACCAACTCGTATTAAATTGCGGGTAAAACTGGTTACATTACTGAAGGACATTGCTGCCTTTCATTACGGCATTAAACTGAGCTTGTCACCTCATATTTCATAAGAAAATAGCGTTCTTGTCATGCACTGAAATATAATTTAGCTAGTATATTGCGCATAACCATCTTTCATCATGCTATTGCCACCGAGAGTACTTTTATATTCTCAAATGGTTTTTGCGTTAATTAATACTCGAAAACCATATCCTCACAAGGTATGTAATCACCATCTAATTCTCGATTGCGAAATTTTTCCGTTATTGATCAGCGTACTGGGCCATAATTAATGCTAATAAAGAAAACGAGACTAAAGATCTGCGACTCTGTTGACATCGCGAACTGCCCCTTTACAGCAACCATGCGCGAGAAAAGAGAAAATAAAAAGCTGATAAATGTATTGGAGCCAAACGGCTAACAAAATGGGACACTAGCTTGTTCCTATTTGATAAATAATTGACTGCCAAACAAATACAGCCCATAAGATAAAATGATACACATTGAGTACGATTGTTTGAAAACCAACAAATACCAAATCGCACTTTTGTTGAAAACCTATTAAACGTGGCAGCAATGATCTTACGTTTTCGATCAATATTTGCAAGAAATGCTATAAGAGGATAGCACGAGTTCACGCAGAAGTAAAAGCAATAACCATAAAATACATACATCATATCAATCGCTTTTTACATTTTCACGGATTCGTTCGAGTATCGATTGCAAATTGTTTACGTAGCTTTAGCTATGAGGTGCCACATCATCCAAGCTTCTAGCTATAGAAATTTCGCTAGCAAAAATTTTTTACGAGTTTATCATTTGCTTTCACTTGCTGGGAAAAGTTCTGCTTATACACATCGCGAAAGTCTCAACACCAATTAATACTGACAGAGGGCACAAAAATGCACACGAAATTGTTGCTCATTTAAAAATAGCCTGCACTTTTAATTGCAATAATGCTCTTTCTTTCTTGTCCATTTTTCATTTCGAGTTAAACCACAATACTTTTCACCTTGTTTAACTTGCAGTTTTCTGCACCCTTAATGCACTTAAAACATGGAGTTCCTTTAGCAAAAGATTGTTGAGTAATTGGGATCGAAAGTGGCTGGAATCAATCATTATCAACAAAAATTTGCTCTTTCAAACTCAATAATTGTATTATGCACGCGTTAATGGAATCGAGAATTGCCTCGTGGTCTTTTTAAGCCAATCAAAACCAATCTTGGAGAAAGATTTAAATTACCAATAATTTTAATTTCAAATTGGTTGGATCATTAACCAATTGATGACGTAATTGAGAAAACAATGCCATATTTCGCTAAATAGAAGTAAATAAAGGAGCAATCACACCAACAGAAGCGATAATACAAAAAGAAACCTTACTGATCATAGAAAATATCGTTTAGTGCCACTTTTGCCAATAATGTAAATCTATTTTTCATTAAGATACCCATTCTGCGAGTCATTTATTGTTCAATAAAACAAGACTGACGTAAAGAAGACCAATTTTGCACCAGCAGTACAGTTCATTGCGACTAAACCCAATCGTGCAAAGCATTAGCATACAGGATACATGTACATGAAATAAGACCTGATGTGATCTAATGCAGATGTCGGCTCATCCGCTAATAATAAAAGTGGCTTTATGGCAATAGAACGAACAAAAGACTGTTAGATCGTTCACCCATAGAAAGCTGTTTGGATATTTTGTTAAATGTTATGCTTTAGTTTTATAGATGATGTAACTAACTTTCATCAGCTGCAAAACCCATTTGTTTTGACAAGTAGCAGAATATTTTGCATATAAAAAGTAATAGCCCACCATACATATTACAAGATTTTAGAGCGAACCAAGTTCTTTTGTTACTAGAATAAGGGGCTAACCCAAGCTAACGGAAGGAGCTCAATTCATCCAAGAATAGGTTTTAAAATTAGCCCCTATCATTTCAATAGCGTGCTTTTTCCACAACCGCTCGAACCACAAAAGTGAAACGACCTCACTTCAGCTCTAAAAGATAAAGCGTAGGAAACTCAAAACTTTTGCTCCCTATTCGCGAGTTATGGATAAATCTTTTAATGGTTAGCACGCTATATCCTTTTCTGGTAAGGCATCCAATGGTACTGGATAGCAATATAGTGACGATCCTCCGCGATAAAAGAACCAACGAGATTGGTCCTCGTTAAAATACGATAATGACGTAACTTACTATGCAGATCGCGAATAAATTTCTCTTGTTCCTGCACACTCGTATCCAGGTATCTTCATCAATTCCTGTCACTGACTCTTATAGGAATACCATCCAAATATTCACTAGCAACCTAAATCTGCCAATTTAGTTGATTTATCTTCCCTTTGATTTTATTTGGATTCTGTCCCATTGCAGCAGCTACTGAACGAAGTTGGCAAACATATCCGTTGGTGAAATTAACCGCTATTTGCTGCATCCGCAATTTTCTTTTTATCTATATCATCAAATCACTTAATCGTGATTTGGTTAGTAATACGAGCCTCGGCGGTTGGGATCGAGCGTTTAAAAATCACGGTCACTCACCCAAGCTTTTAAAATACTGGTGGTGCTTTTGTACCTTTACATCCCTAAATATGCTAAATTTGCATTGTTTATCTAATAAAACAGCATCTTCTTCAATTTCAGATTTTTCGGATCACGCCTTTTTGTGGTGGCAGCATCCGCTAGCAGCCTCTTCACCTGAGTAAGTGTTTTTGCTTAGTTGAAAGCACTGCGGAGTATTCTACTTTTTGCCCAAACCTCATTCACATCTCCGCATTGACCGATAGTAAAAGTGGTTTATTTAAACAATTATTAAAAAGATAATTCATTATATTGTGCTTGAGCTATTTGATGGTTATCCAGATGGTGTTTTAAGATGGTAGACAGAAGCGCAACACCTCGATGCTGAGCTCTAAACGTAATTGTTTTGCATCGAACCCCGTAGTCGAAATTGGATTATCCTTCAATCGCACCGGCGTCAGTAATCAACACCAAATAACGGCTCCAAAATTGTTCCACCACTTCTCATTTAATGCTCGTGACACCGGCATAAGCATCTTCACTAAATTTTTGAAGAAACAGTAGCTTGTTTTAAATTGCCACTTTTATCCATGAAAATCTTTACATCTTTACGGTACTAGGATCAACGAACATTTTCGAAGTGTACTCTAACCAGGTACTGCTTTTGTGCTTTGAACGGAATCGCCACTAAACCAAACTTAACCTGTTTACCCAAAGTTCTCTTTTTCATCAACACTTTTAATTGTATCGCGCGTTCTATTGATGAAGTCCATAGAAATCGATATGAATCAATAAATATGTTTACTGCAGCGCTAAAACCCAACAATTTCTTGAGCTGCCTTTTGACCTGTTTTGTTGGTTTGATTATTGTTTGTACTTGTAGCTAGTTGAGGACCGGCTATCAATCATTTTTGCTGACAGATGACTTCAACGCGCTCATAAAAACTGGATCATCCATCACTTTCTCCCTGTAAAACAGTAAGTAGAAGTTTCTGAAAATCTACAAATTCCTTTGGTTCTTCCACACACTTTTCTACCACTTTTTCTTTTGGGAAAGTTCACACGAATTGACTCAACTGCTTTTGCTGGAGAATTGTTAATAATACCTTTTCAAGAGTTGCTTTATCCTTAAAGAATAATAAAGACCTCGATTTGATGGATTAGTAAAGACCATTGTCATTTGCGTTAGTCTCCAAGGTACAGCACAGTTAGCACCAACCAACCGATGTGTTTTAATGAAGTTATCTGGGCTCACCTGTAATAGAAAGCCTTATTTCCTACATTTTCCTCGCTTTATACATAGTAGGGAAAGCAGAATTTTGACCGCCCTTAGCATCACTCTAATAACTCACAACTTGGTGTACTTAATGCGTTGATAAAGTGTGGTTTTGCCCTCTTTGTAGTAATGGTTTTTATCTCCTCAGCAAAACCGACGGAGACATGATTGCTGTTACAAAGCAGAGAGATAAAGTAGAAAGTCTTAACTGTTTCATTATCAATGCTCTAATTTTTCCTTTAGCTGTCGCATTATTCGTGATATTACTAATGCAGTTTCGCATACCACAATTGCTGTTTTCTATCAGCTTGGAAACAAGAACTACCTCATATTCCTCCGCATGTTTTCAGTGCGCACTCCACACTGCCAGCCTGAAGCCCGCAGAGCAAAGTCGTTGAGCAATCGCACATGATTTGCTTGCTGAGCCGATAGCCAATAATTTCTAAAATTTGCTTTTGGCTCGTTTAGCTTTTCAGACAGCCTGAATAAAACGCCAATTCATCATTAGTATTTGTATCCACTGCACGTCAGATTTGTGCCACTCGCTCATATCTTTCTTATTTAAGTGAAGAAATAAACCCAACACCACCGCCAATGTGAGCATGCACCACTAAGGCACAAGCCTCCTTTACCTTTTTCTCTTTGCTCACTGCAACTGGTACTCAATATTCTGGCTCAGTCTGTGCTCATGCTTTGTGCTAAATTCTTCAAATACTATAGCTGGGTTCTGTTGGATTGCTCATTTTCAGCCACAACAATGGGTTCTACCAGACCTCTTCAACACGACTGGTTCTTGGTCCAGCTCGCATGACTTCTGTACATTGTCTTCCTCGACTGGAGTCACCACCAGCAGAGAAGCCAAGATATTACCAACCATTCTGGACAGGGCACTATCAACGAATTCTGTACCGTTCTTGTACACGCACGGACAGACATCATATAACGTACACTACCGATTCCGGTTGAACAAGACCATCAATGAGCCATTTACGCATGACACCTTTGCAATACATCATTTTCTAAGGTTAACCTTCCACCTTACGCCATACTGGTTCTGGATTCCACGATTTCACTGCCACATAGTAAAATAGCGCGTCCTGATTTCAAGCTGTACTGCAATCAACTTCTGTACCGCCACCCAGCCTTCGACGTGCAACTGAAGCGTATCCCTGGACGATCTTCAGCTCGAATTCCGTAACATTTTCTATTCCTTTAGCATTGTGCAGAACGATAGAGCACACTGAACCTCAACTTTGTATTGCCGGACCTCGATCAATTTCCCGTCCAGCGCCGTGTCCGGCATTTTCGCACAGTGACCACAGGCTACAAACCAGTCAAAAGATAATTTTAGTGTAACGGTTAGTTTGGTCATCTAGTAGGTGTTCCGTTTACCTTTTCAACTTCTATTTTCAACATTGCTCTGCTCGTTCATCACACGATCAGCGGACGTGGAGCCAGTGGTCGATTAACAAAATCCAACCACGCACAAAATCCGCACTTTCAGTATTAATGGAAAATACTTGATTCAGCTAATTGATCACGTTTACTTCGCAGGCCATTACGAAAACCAGTCAGAAAAGCTTTATCCTGCAAATGAAGACACGATTTGCACCAGCAATCAATTCTTACCAATTACACTTCAACGAGCTTTAGTAAAACCAAAGAATTGCACTAAATGCTGATCAGAAGAAATTGAACGCAAAACGTTCAATCCAGGATTTAAATGCAAGCCATAGCAAAACGAGATTCCACAAGTTTTCTTTTCAGCCGGTTTCTCTACAACATACAGGAGCCGGTCTCAGCAAATACAACTCAAATCCTTCTGAACTCAAAACCAAACCAGCATCAGCGGTATTTGCTGAATTTTCTTGTGCTTTAGTTTCTTCTTCACCTTTGTTTAGTAAGACCTCTTCATAATCAGAAAATATAAAGAACGAATTGTCTCTTCAGGTAATTGAAGACAACGTAAAACCTACTCGACAGCCCTGCTTTAGACTCACTCAACAATCATTTGTAAAGCTACTGGCGTTTTTATTGACCCTCTTCGGCCTTCTACTTGATGTACCAAGAAGGAAAACGATTTTCACAATATGATGGATAAGATTCATTGCTGCTCAGCTAAACGTTTTGAGCTTTGAATCTCCGAGCTATGCTTTCAAATAACTCACCAATTCGTTGCATCCCAACATCCACTTCTCACTGTCAATCCCAGGCTTCCTTGCGGTTGAGCAACATGTTTTTGAACATCGTAGGTACATAAAAGCGTACGCACAAAGTGTATTGTTGCCCAGCCTCTCTTTTTGGATTATATGGCTAATCTTCCGCATTATCCATCTCTAAAAGCCACTGAAACCCGCTTTACGTACTACATTACGTCAAACGGGTGCCACTTTGGTTCACTCATTTAGCTGCCATAGCCTGGAAGCGCTCTAAAATCGTTTGTTTCAGCAATCCACTTTGTCCCCAAGACATTAGCATACCTTCATCTTTTGGCCAACACTACTAATACGCATATCATCAAACATAGTTATCGCCCAAAGAAGTCCTTCTATCAAACGCTTTAGCACGATCAGTCGGATTATCTCCTGGTGTTTTATTAATCCAACGCTCCAACACAGGACCTACTGATCATTCACGATCAGATTGCTTGGTTGATGGAGTACAAACAGAATCAAAAGACTCATTTCTGATTATCGGTAGTCACGCTCAAAAAGATAAGCTACTTTGCTTCAATGATGAGTTGAGATACGGATTGCCTTTCTCTTTACTCATCATGAAAGAAGTGATTGCTAAAACGACCTCGATGTAAACAGGAAAATCTAATAAACCAAACCTCGTCAACAGCCGGCACTTTAGTGCTGGGTTAATCAGAACGGAAAATCCACTCTGCGGTAAGTGGCGTTACATCTCAGCCAAAGAAACAAACACAGGGCTCACCATGGTCTCTTTCAATAAGAGGACGAAACAGCAGCCTGTTCATATCTCGATTTGCAAACGCCTGCTAGCACAACGTTCATAATAATGTTCGCTTGAGAAAGACCGCGCTATACCATTATCTTTACTACTGCAAGGGCACAAACACAAGTCTCAGGATTACCTGCACTCAGCCAGGTGTTTTTGCAAATTGAATATAGATTTGAGACAACCCTGGAGTTTCTGCCCATACATGGAGAATACAGGTTACCCATCTTCAAATGCCCAGTCTGGTGCCATGGCACCGCTCTAGCTCCAGCACTAGTCCAATACAGATAAAGATTTTCGCAGCTTTCTCGCGTAATCCTGCAAATCAACTACGTCATCTTCTATTGGCACCTTTTTATGAAGGAGCATTTACCAGCTAGTTATCGAAGGTTTAGCATTTCATTAATGCGAGATTGTTCCACCGAGAGTCACACTTTATCAAAATCAAGTTGAAATAAGCATTAACCAAAATTTGGCAACCGGACCTATGGAACATAAGGGATACCTGTAACAGACGCTCCAGCTGCGCGAGTAAAACGAGAATCACCAAACCTGCTGCTTTCACCAGGAGCTGATTGACATGTTTAATGAAATCCATCGTCGACCGTCACCGTTTCTGCTGCCCCTTTGATCGGCTGCCAGCGCTGAACTAAGAAAGATTTACCACGTCAGTGACAACCCACCACAGCTGTAATTGGTTTAGAAGAAACGGCACTCGTAGGCTGGTTGTGCATGTAATACGTCTGCATCTCAAGAATTAAACCATCAGCCCTCATTATCTACGGCAACATTTGGCGAACATGCAATACCTTAACTCAATCGCTTTGTTGTGATGCTTGGAACACCTTATCCCAAGCATCTCGTTAATTGATTATCCGTCATTTTCTCCACCTATCATGTTTCACACAGCCAGTATCCAACACGTACTTTTGATCACCAAGTCCAGCATCGGTCGCTGAAGTGTAGATGAAGGGTAATATCCCTTCTGCACGCAAGAATCGGCTACTGATGTCACATTTTTGCTATGAAATTTTCTGCTCTTTCATTGGCTTATTACAGCGTTTTATACCTAATGTAATACTCGCACTAATATTCAACATCGTCACTTTCACGCTTTCTATATAAAGGAGAAGCAGCGACGCTCCAATAATGAGACTGAGGAAAGTCCCAACGTGGCATCATGTATCAGAAGGGCGAATCGAAATCATAATCCTCATTGTCTCAAATCATCGTACAGACGTTGCTGTCTTTAACAGCGTTATACGTATATCTAAACACCCAATGTACTGCATCAGGAATATGTTTGCCACAGCTGAACGTCAAATAGTTGGTTAAACGCATACTCTTTACATAAGAAAGCATAAGGTTCCACCGAATCAGTTTTGGATCATCACACGACCTTGTTGTGCAGAACGCCAGTTTCGCGCAATGATGTAAATGAGATACAAACGTCCGACTCAGAGTGCTGCAAACGAGAACGGAAGTAGGATTTGTGCCACCAGGGCAAACGAGATGGCCTCGGCTGTCAGTGACAACACACTGACATTGCTGTTTATTTGAATTCCTGCACAAAGCGTTGAAGGTTTGCTGCTAGATATCAGCCAATCACCACGACAAATAAACTGTGAATATGTCGAATTACCTGAACCGGTAAATCATATTAAAATCTGAACGGTGACCGGCACTGGCGAATCGGTCTCATTAATATAGTCCAAACACACTTTCTGTAGGCGTTCCACGTCTCTCACACCACTACAAAGTCTTCCCATTTAATGATGGGTCTGTACGGATCAGCAATTTTCGTACTTTTCAATACGCGCAAGCCAATTGGCTGAATACTTCAGAATGTCAATTGTTGAGCGTATGCATGCACTTTAAGTGCCTGATCGCTAATCAGTTCAGAAAGACAATAGGTTCAGGATCACGTGACCTGCATTTTTCAAAACCAACAGTTAAAGACGATTCCACTGCTATCACGAATCATGTCTCCCAAAATATCAATACCGGCCATCAACCACATCACGGAACGCTGAGCTCGGGACATACAGGTACTACTACCTGAACCACCGTTTTCCATAATCCATATAATCGCAGATTACTAAATCTGCTACCACCACCTAGGTCAATAGTCGTGCGATAGTAATGACGATCCTTTCTGACCGACGTTGCACGGCAGCAACAGTTCTTCGTCGACCGCCATAGTTATTTTGGTGAGTTTCATTAAACAGATAAACAACGTGCCCACAGGTTAAGCTTCATCCATTGAATAATTACCCTTGCAGGTAAAATCGGGCAATATTTTTCTTGCACTCTGTGAATTGAAGTCAAAATCATCATCACTGATTTATCCCAGCCAAGAGATTTCCAACCAAGTTGATAGCCTTGATAAATAGATTGATGGAAAATTAACGTTTAGGCATTGTTGGTGGTACAGTCGTACAATCGAACGTAAAAACGGGTGCTTAGAATGTTCCAATTTAGCTGTTGAGCAGGCGGCCATCTGCATTAATAGCTTGCATCAACACTTCTGATGTTATAAAGCGTCATCAATGAACGACGAGAATATTTAGGATTTGGAGGTGGCATTTGCGTTCACTCTTCATCAATATCATCCGCAAAATATGATAACGCTCACCATACTCAGTAATTAATCCAGAAAGCGGATCTGCTGTTGCATAAAGGCTCGTAATCTGCTTTTTACATAGGATGAGTTAAAACGCCAGCCTGGTTCAGGTAACGAGCATCATCCCATAAATAACGTTTTGGACTAGATAAACTCCGTTGAACCTTCATTTCCTCTCGGACGACTTGCTACAACGAGCGGCCTCCTCTCTCTAGCACGCGCAACTGTTGCCCATTGCAGCATCGACGTCGCTTTTGTACAGAAAATGATCTTTGCCACGTTGGGCAAATTCAACACGGCTTTCAAATGGCTCAGAATATACTCGTTCTGGGCGCGTCAACACGTAATTCCAATTCATAGCGTCAAACCATCTTTTCCTGCACGTGATCTTCTGTTAAAATTCCACAGGTAGCGAGAGTTCCCTGGCACATCCACTACATATCAACTGGAATTGCACGATTAGTCGTCAGAACGATTAGAAATCATTTCAATACGTGGAATATCAATTTCTTCACCAAGAATAGCCAAAATATTCAAGTAATGACCTTGATGAAATTCTGGCAGCACGTCCATTTTCAGATCATCTGGATGGACGTTTTAAACACGATCATTTTCGCTCAATTCAGTGAAGAGTTCCAATAACCATTCGTTTATCCATTTGTGGTCAAAAACCACGACATTTTGATGGGTTGATAAGCGGACCAAAAGCCGCAGTGCTGAACGCACATCTTCTTTTCAGTTGGTGCAAGGTAAGCAACATCAGCACGATTAGGAAAATTTTTAGTATCGAGCCAAAGTAACCGATGTTTGCCTAAGCATCTGCTCAGCTAGCTTAACAATTCTGTGCTCGCGCCCAGTTATATAGGGCCTTCATCAAAACCATCTGTAGAAGCTACTGTGCGCAAAACAGGAATAGGTGACATCACACCATCTAATAATTTAAACGACTGTTCTACACTGATTCATGTTCCACTTTAACCATTCGGCTCCAAATCACTGCACGTCAATAACCTTCACCGCTACGATGTTCAACAATCGACGAATTGGATGGTTCTCACCGCCAGAGGCGAAGTTTCCCATACTTTTGGTACGCCATTCTTTTGTTCTTCAATCAATTTTTAAACCGAAGTCTCATTGCACCCTAGTCATAGTGGTGAGATTTCTTTTCCGTAATGATGTAAATCGTAACATTTTTATTCTCGCTTCTATTCGTTATTTATTGGTTCACTAATTCGATTTCATTGTCATTGGGAAACTCTGTCCTGAGAAACCATAACCACCTTGACAATCGGCAATACTCTTCGCGCCAGGTTGCATACCATTACTATCATGCAGCTGATAACGAGCATCGCTACAGTTTTGCTACACCTTTATTAGTAATATTCACAACCACCGCCTGCATTTTGCAGAAACATCCCGTACATCGTACGCCGTCACCGCGATTGTGCCAGCCTCACCTACGCCATTTGAGAATGCATATTTTTAAGTCGTGAGCTACCAGTAGTCTCGTCCTGAATCCCGCCCCAGCATTCCACTGTGCCATTTAGAAAATCATTACATCACTATCAGTGTACTAGTTGTTGGAATAGGCATGCCTTTGCATCTGCTGTTGTTTGATTATTAGTCTCGTTTATATCCTTCTTTAGGGACTCTAGATTATTTTTCTCATCAGTTTTATTCTGCTCAGCCTTCGTATCTTCTATTTTCTGTTAAAGGATCTTATGGGTGGTTGTGATGTTTTTCATCGACCTTTATTTTGATCTTCTTGCATCCGGTTTACCCTCTGCTGCTAGAGGGTCTACAGGAGGTTGTTGTTATATTTCATCTTTACTTTGATCCGTTTTAGCATCATCAGTCGTTAATGGCGTGTTAAGACCTTCACCTGTATATTCCTTCTCCAATAAGCGGAGTATCGCCTAGTTGATTTTTAAAACAGAAGGATCCGTCACTCGTCATGCTTTTCCATCTCCAGCGTCCATTCAGATATTGGTAAAGAATATCTTTCAATTTACGCAATTTTCTTTTTCTTTTGGTGACTTCGGTTTGCGTTGAGATTCCAGAAACTGTGACAGGGCTCATTTTACCGTTATTTCCTCTTTAAGCCACCATAAATCTTTAAACCACCAAGCCACAGCATCCGAATAATAATGGCAATACCCACCAGAACACCTGACCAAGGATGTCACAATGACAGGTTCAACTGGCGTTATAGGTAAAAGCGGGTTCAATTGGTTTTGGTGCGGCAGCTTGTAAAAGAGGAATCGATTACTGAGCAGCATGTTTTTCAAGAAACTCAGAAGGTACAGGGCGATCATTGACTAAATAAACATGTTCTGGATTAGGAAAGCGTAAGGCTTTGAGATTTTCAGGACCAGTAATATCGTCGGGGTTACCACCGCAAAGCAAACGAGCAAATAGTAATTGGTCACCTTTTGAGGAGGGAGATTGAATCAGCTCTTTACCTAACTCTAATGCTGTGCGCTCAAAAATCTTCAATTCTGAGCGGGCATTCTCACGTTCTTCTTCCGTAGCTGAAGTCCAAGGGATAATCATATATTGCCCATCTGCACGAGAGGAATCAAAGGGCACATACCAGTCTATTCTATCACCTTGTTCATTGTGTTGAGGAATTGCTAAATATTCAGCAAAGGAGCGACCTCTCTTAAACTTAAGTGCATCTCGCAACTGGGATGCTACCGTGTAAACAGCCATGCCATCTTTGGCTAATGGCGTAGCAGTTTTGATTTCACCACTTCTCAACAATGCACTTAACATAAAAACTCCATGGACTAAAACTTATTAAAATAGCTACCCATTCTATAAAAAGTTGAGATGAAAAATGAAGTACATATTTATATGTTTTGTAAAGAAATATAACGTTTAAATCATTAAATTTATATGGGATAAATAAACTTAATACTATTAAGTGTTGCTTCATAGAAACACTCTTAATTAATGTAAATACTATAAAATAGTTTTACGTAGTACTCTATTTCATCATTCTGCTGTGCTAAAGTGCGGTTAAAAATAATCGTATTTATGCCAATCCAACCGGCACGTTCCCATGGGATCGCTATAGTGCAGAAGAAGCTTTACAAATTCTTTGGGCAGCTTAGCTCTTCCACCCTGAACAATTTAAAGACTTAAATATGGTAGAAAAAGCGCAAGCCTTCTATAAAAAATATTACGGTTACGCGTTAGGTAAAGAAAATGCCGAACAAATCTTAAAAGGTCTATTACCTATTAAGCAGTATTTTCAACTTATATATTTACATATATAATGCCTACTCTTTTTAACTTAAAACATAAGGAAATGCTAAATGAAAATTAGTGCAAGAAACCAACTTAAAGGTACTGTAAAATCAATCGAAACTGGGTCTGTGAACGCAATCGTACACATTGATATCGGTAACGGTAACGTAATTTCTTCTACCATCTCTATCGATGCAGTAAAAGAATTAGGTTTAGCTGTTGGTAAAGAAGCATATGCGATTATCAAAGCAACCTCTGTAATGGTTGGTGTTGAATAATCTCAACTAAACTGTTCAGAATTTCTATAACCGCGCTTTAAAGTGCGGTTATGTCTTTTTCCCTTTTTAGAAATCTTGAAGTGCAGCCTTTTTCATTTATTAATTTTATTCATTCAAAACCCTGAAAATTATGAAGTTGTGTAATTTAAGATTCTATTGCATTCTATATTTGAACAGACGTTTAGACGTCTAAACCAAACAAAACAATAGAAGGATTAATTATGACAACATTTCATTTGGCTGGATTTCCGCGTGTAGGCGCAAAGCGTGAACTTAAATTTGCTCAAGAGCGTTATTGGCGTGGCGAAATTGCGGAAGCGGATTTATTAGATATTGCAAAAAGATTACGTGAACTAAACTGGCAACACCAAGCCAAGGCAAATGCTGATTTTGTCGCAGTGGCTGATTTCACACTTTACGATCACATTTTAGATTTACAAGTAGCAACAGGTGCAATTCCTGCTCGCTTTGGTTTCGATAGCCAAAACTTAACACTCGATCAATATTTCCAGTTGGCGCGTGGTAATAAAACCCAATTTGCGATTGAAATGACAAAAATGGTTCGATACCAACTACCACCATCTTGTACCCGAATTCCATAAAGAAACACAATTTAAAGCCAATCCAGCACATTATGTGACACAAATTCGTGAAGCTAAAGCGCTTGGGTATCAAGTTAAACCAACAATCGTTGGTCCACTCACCTTCCTTTGGTTAGGTAAAGAAAAAGGCGCTGCATTTAATCTGCTTTGATTTGATTAGCAAAAACTCGTGCCAGTTTATGTTGAAATTTTTAAATGCGTTAGCTGCAGAAGGCGTGGAATATATTCAAATTGATGAACCTGTCTCACCTAGATTTACCGTAGCAGAATGGATTGCCGCTTATCAAGCGGTTTACGCCACTTTTGCTGAACAAGTTAAAAGCCAAAAATTATTGCTTGCAACTTATTTCGGTTCCTGTGGCAGAACATGCTGATTTGTTAAAAGCCTTACCTGTAGCATGGTTTTACATATTGATTTAGTACGTGCACCAGAACAACTTGCAGCCTTTGCAGATTACGACAAAATCTTTATCTGTGGGTATCATTGATGGTCGTAATATTTGGCGTGCAAAACTTAAATCAAGTGTTAGATGTGGTTGAACCATTAAAAAGCAAAATTAGGCGATCGTTTATGGATTGCGCGCTGCTCTCTCTCTCTTCATACACCTTATGATTTAGAAGTTGAAACGCAACACAAGCCAATAAGCCTGAGCTTTATCAATGGTTAGCTTTCACGCTACATTCAAGAATTACGTGTTATTAAGACTGCACTGAGCAAAGGCGCGTGAAGCGGTTCAAGCTGAATTAGATGCTCTCAAGTTGCTCGATGCACGTAAAACTCACGTGAAATTCACCGCACTTGTGTCGCAGAACGATTAGCAAATCTACCAAAAATGCTGACCAACGTAAATCGCCATTTGCGGAACGCATTAAATTACAAAATGCGTGGTTAAATTTGCCACTTCACCAAACGACGAATATTGGTTCTTTCCCACAAACGGCAGCCATTCGTCATGTCGTGCAGTCTTTAAAAAGGCGAACTCAGCTTAGCTGATTACGAAGCTGCAATGAAAAAGAAATTGAATTTTGTTGTACGTGAACAAGAAAAATTAGACTTAGATGTATTGGTACGGCGAAGCTGAACGTAATGACATGGTGGAATATTTCGGTGAACTACTCGATGGTTTTGCCTTCACCAAATTTGGTTGCGTACAAGTTACGGTTCACGTTGCGAAACCACCAGTGATTTACGGTGATGTTACTCGTCCAGAACCAATGACGGTACGTTGGTCGAACATGCCCAAAAGCCCATACCAATAAAGTGATGAAAGGCATGCTGACAGGTCCGGTCACGATCTTACAATGGTCTTTCGTGCGTAACGATATTTCTCGTGAAACGGTCTGTAAACAAATTGCGGTAGCGCTTTCGATGAAGTATTAGATTTAGAAAAGCAGGCATCAAAGTGATTCAAATTGATGAGCCGGCTATTCGTGAAGGTTTACCGTTAAACGTGCAGATTGGGATGCTTATTTGAAATGGGCGGGCGAAGCCTCGTTTAAGCCTCAATGGGTTGCCAAGATGATACCCAAATTCATACACACATGTGTTATTCCGAATTTAACGACATTCTACCGGCTATGTGCAGCCTTAGATGCCGATGTCATTACTATCGAAACCGCGTTCTGACATGGAATTACTCACCGCATTTGGTGATTTCAAATACCCGAATGATATTGGTCCTGGCGTATATGACATTCATAGTCCACGTGTGCCTGCAGCAGAAGAAATTGAACATCTTCGCAAAGCATTACAAGTGGTGCCGAAAGAACGCTTTATGGGTAAAACCAGACTGTGGTTTGAAAACACGCGGTTGGGCCAGAAACAATTGCGGCATTAAAAGTGATGGTTGATGTACGACATTACGTGCTGAATTAGCAGCTAAAATCAGTAAAAAGAAAGGCGAACATGAGAGGCTATCTCTGTTCGCCTTTTTCTTTTGGGTTAAAAACTAATTCATTTTGTGACCCACTCTGCAGGTTAATATGTTCCATTTTCACCTTGCAGAGACTCTTTAATAACTGCTCTGCCATCTTACGATGACTTAAACGCAATGGTTTCTCTGCAAATACTACGCGCTCAATTTTCGATACATCCAGTTGATTTAAATAAGCAAAATTAATCGCTGTTTGCATAGCGGGTAAGCTTAGGGTTGAATGCCGCATTTTCGCATATCGACCACAAATCATTTCACCATTTTTAAATAAAATGCCTATACCGTGAGGGCTTTGAGAATAAAGGTGAATGGGCTCGGTTTGCCCCTAAAATGGCTTTATTTGCCACTTCATCTTCTGTTGTTAATGTAAAACCTTGTTCTTCTTTGTTTAATGGAAGCAAATCAACGCCTAAATCTTTCGGGCCAAAGCTATCGGGTAAATATTGAGGAAGTGGATTATTTTGACTATGTGGCAAATGGATTTTCAAATCATCCGCTTGATAAAGCTCATTCATAAACTGACGGCAGTGACCGCAAGGCGTGTAATTCACCACGATATCCGTGATGCGAGGTTCATTGCGTAATCATGGCGTGGCTAATCGCACTTTGTTCAGTGCATGGATGGTTTTGAGCCATGCTACTACTCCTGAAATTCTGGATTCGCACCAAAGTAAAAATCGCCACTTTCACCAATCGCAATCGCTCCAACATGAAATTCTGAATGGGTGTGTGGCTATAACAAGCTGCCACAGGTAAAAGCGCCAAACCTAATTGAACAGGCGTAAGCTTAAATTCATCACAAATTGACCGCACTTTTTCAGCTGGTAAAAAACCTTTCCATTCTTGTTCTTCTAATGCAGAAAGAATTGCATTTGAAAGTGGCAGAATGGCTACTGCTTGTTGAATTTTTGTCGCATTTTATCGTCTCCTTATATGTTATATGCCTATTCTACGATATTTGAGAAAAACCTAAACGCTAAAAGCATTTCGAAATATGTTTTCCAATCATTTATCAACATTAAAAATAAACAAAAATAACCGCACTTTTAAAGTGCGGTCATAAATAAGATATTTTATTCACTGTTTTATAACAACGATGGTGCAACACCAAGTAATTTTCTTGTGTAATCCACTGTTGGGTGGTTGAAAATATCTTCGGTGCTACCCTGTTTCAAAAGATTTGACCGCCGTACATTGGACAATGCGATCAGATACTTTGGCGTACGGTTTGATATATCGTGAGATAAACACCATGGCAAAGATTGAGTTCTTTTTCAAATCCGCACATCAGTTTTAACACTTGAGCACGAACGGATACGTTCAATGCAGAAGTCGGCTCACTCCACAATCAGTTTTGGATTCAGCGCTAAAGCACGTGCAATCGCCACACGTTGTTTTTGCCGCCCGATAAACGAGTTGCTCAACTATGTGCTGCAGAACGTGGTAAACCCACGCGAGAAAAGCAAGTCATACACGCGTTTTTCCCGTTCATGTTGTAACACATTGTGAATATCCATTGGATCACGCAAACATCCAAACACTTTCATGCGAGGATTCAGTGGTTGCTGGGTCTTGGAAATGACCGATACTTAGCGACCGAATTGCTTTTCTTGCTTCGAGCCGCCATATTGCATTTGTAAGCCGCTGAATTTCGCTAAACCTGATGTTGGTTTTAAGAAGGCCAAACTAATCACGTTGGCTAAGGTAGATTTTCGCAGCCAGACTCCCAACTAAACCAATGGTTTCCCCTGCTTTGATGCCAAGACTACATTGTTCACCGCAGTGAATTTTTACGTCCAAACAACGAACCGTCGCGAAGGAAATTGCACCACGATATTTTCTAAATCGATGATGTTTTGTTCTTTAATGACTTTTAATACTACTGCCCAGATTATGCTCAGCTCCGTTACAGGCTTAGTTGATGAGAAGCTCATGAGACGGCTCGCCCACAGCGGTTAATGTTTTACACTTTACACCTGGATTTGTATCTGGTCGCAATGAACTATTCTGCAAAACGGTCACCTGTAGTAAAATCGTAAGGCGATGGTACGCTGCCTGGAATTTGATATAGGTGTTTTGCACGGACTCAGTTGAGTACAGAGCCCAATAAGCGTGGGTATAATGTGAGTTGGATTAAAGCAATAAGGATGTTGGTGCTATTTCAACCACTGCCCTGCATACATTACCGTGTAGGGCTAATTGAGCAACCATACAAATCGGCTGACAAAATATTGTAAACCTTAGCCACGCCGGTTCATTCAATAATTTCACTACTTCAGCTTGAACGGTTATGTTTAATGGTGGCAGTTGTTGGTTCATCGGCGATTAATACCTGGTTCACGAGTTAATGCCACGCATCACCACACGCTGATGTTGGACCACAGAAAAAGTTCGTGTGGATAACGATTCAACACTTTTCAGGATCGCGTACCCATTCCAACAATTTTTCTGCGAAGCGGTGATCGCCGCCGTTTGATGAGTTGTGCCATTTGATCTTTAATACGCATCACTGATGGGTTTAACGCACTTAAAGAGTCTTGCAAATCATCGCAATTTCAGAACCACGCACCACTAAATTGTTAGAATTCATAAGCTATGTTGTTTTGCCACGGTCAGGTGAAAAGCACTTCCTGTACTTTTGCTGTTTTTGAAAAATAAAGCCTATGATAGAGAATGCAGGTAATAGATTTACCACAACCAGACTCACCCATTAACCCCATGGTTTCCTCTCATTACGCAGAAGCTGATATTATCGACCAAATGGAACGTCACCAACGACGGGGAACGAAGGATAAGTTTTCACTTGTAAAACGGTTTGCATTTGATTCAACTGTACATGATTATACGTGTGATTTCTTTTTCATGTAATTTGAGTAAGTAACGTTTAACGCAAGACCAAAAGCGCTTCTGTACGTCGTAGAAAGACGTTCATCTGATTTGCCTTCGTTTTTGCATCGCCTTTTAAGCGCGGGTTAAATCCAATGCATCAGTGGGCAGACCTTCCGCTAAGATATTAAGGCTAACACGGTTAAAAGAATCATCACACCTGCAGCGGTTGTCGCCCACCAGCGCACCATTTAATACGATGTTGAGACCTTCTGGTAGCGATGCTTATCCCATGAAGATGTGGTGGGTTGCACACCCACCCAAGAAAGAAAGCGAAGCTCGAATAATATAGCATCTGCCACCATTACGGTTGGTGAAGACTAAAACCGGTGCAGCAGTATTATGTAACGTTTGAGAAGAATATGGCACGTTGTCACCAATCAATACGCCGTTCAGCGCAATACAGTCTTCATCCCATTGTGATACCACGTTCGCATGAACCACCGGAGTGTGAACTACGGCAATGGTGATGATAATGACCGCACAGAAAGTTACCAAAGGTTGCTAATAACACTGCCGCCAATGCGATACCCGGGAAAGCCATTAAAATATCCATTAAGCGTATAAATACCTTCATTGCCCCATTTATCGATGTCGCTGCAGTAGCCCCCTAAAACACTACCGAAAGAATGGCACAAGCTACCGACCAAACTGACGATAAATAAGGACGTTTGGGCGCCGTGTAAACAACACACGAGAGAAAATATCACGACCAAGTCGATCAGTCCCAAAACCAATATTCTGCACTTGAGCACGCATATATGATCACTTAATGGATCGGTGTGTTGCACCCAAGGGCAAACAACACCGTGGCCATCAAAGCAACGAAAACTATGAATAATAATGAAATTTTTGATGGTGGAAAGTGCTCGGAATCTCAGTGCACCGCTTTCAGCTAATCGATTCATAAACTTTAGACGAAACATTATAGACTCCGAATTTTAGGGTTAACCTGATTACAGAGAATATCAACGATATCTACCAAAACGAAGGAAGCGATTGTTACACCACACCTTGTACCAAGTGCAAGTCATGGCTGGACGATACGTTAAAAATCTACCCACATCACTTGTTCGATAACTACCGCACCACTGTAGTAACCTACACGTGTTTCAATGTCACAGGTAATTAGCACATGTAATGTTGTGACGAATAACGGCTGGTATATGCACACCGTTACCAATCGCTGTTCTCATGTCTTTATCCATCAACCATGGTTGTACGTGTTCACGACTAATGACGCATACGGTAACAGTAAGTGCAAGAGATGGCAAATCATGGAATTGATATGGCCCTATTGGCCACCGGTACAAACCACCAGAAGGCAACCAATCTAATTCCAAAGAGAACCATTGAATAAGTAAGATACCAACTAGAATGACAATGCAACCGTAGATGAATCACTGGTCCACCTGTAGCTATCATGATAAAGGCTGCAAGTACAATTGAAAGACACTACTGCCGCAAACACCACGCCAATTAAGGTGTTGTAATGTGATTGGAAAGATCGCTACTGATGGTACCCTGGTGGCATCGTCACACCAAAATCCAATACAAGTAAGTTGCCTAAGAAACGAAATATTGAACAGAGTGATCATTTGCCATGGTAAAGTTGTTTTGCTGCTTCACCCTCGTCATAATGCCACTGGCAGGATCACCCGGTGAACATATCGACAAAGAGTGTTACACCAAGTATCATGACCGCAAAAGCCATCAATCGGCGTAACACAACGAAGTATCATTTCCATCTGACCTCCTATTCTATTTTGAGAAATTCATTAATTCAAAATGAAGTGAAACAATCAATTAAAACAAAATGATTTATAACCATAATATCCGCTCTGTCAATCCAAGTACCTAGGGAAGTTCAAATTCAAAGATTTGCCTACAAAGATTTTTTGAAATAAAATAGAGAGCAAAATGATTGAAAACAGGGGAAAAATGACCCCACTTTGGTGTTAAAAGAAAAAGGCTGTTGATTGCTCAACAGCCCAAACATGCGTTGGCCCGGCTACAAACCGGTTACGCAATATTACCATAGCTGCTAATATCATCCCATGCTGAAGGGAGTTTACGGTGAATAATCGGATAGTGGTACTTCAGCCGCAATAATGTTAATCGTATCTTCCCATGATTTTTTCGTCGCTGCGCTGCATTGAGCAATTCTGTCACTTTTTGCAACTAGGTGTTGCTCCAGCGGGAACGACGTTTCAACATACATCACCACGGGCCGTCAGCTTAAAAGCAAGTCTAAGTCGTTACCAACACGGATACGGCGCGATGGCTGGCCCATACACACCTGATCCACGTTGTTACATAACGCACCCGGATTGTGTTGTAAAGTGACTTTCACCTGGAATTGTTCCAAGACTCTAATGGTGCAGATTCTTTTCACCCAGTCGTCGGTTGCGCACCAAATTTAAGCCTGTCACACCAGTCACACGCCGCGGCTTTTTCCGGATCATAGAGTTGAGTTGATGCCTTAATATAATCTGTGAGTATAAAAGGATGTCAGCTCTGCAGACACCATCAAATACAATATCGTCAAGTTTTCAGTGTTTAAACCATAGTATATTTGACGTACTGATTGTTAAACGGTGCTTTTTCACAGCAACATTATCAGCAAGCCGAAAGATTGAACAGATTGCACTGGTTGTTTTTGATTAAAATCTATTATCTAAATAAGGCACACTTTCCATTGCTTGAGTACGTCGACTTTGTGCAGTATGGCTGCCGCTGCATCAGAAAGTAATAACCAAGACATTTTTTTCAACTTGTGCTGATATTTACCACGGTTCATAAGCCTGCACGATTTTGTCATCTTCACTGCTGAAACAACAAATTTGAATGGCCAGAACCAATGTCTCACTTTATCGATCACATGTTTCACACCTTTCACGCGTTATGGTTATTACTGTAAAGCAGAATGGATATTTCAATTTAACCCACCATTTTATCATCTACCGCTTTACTCTTCAACGAAACACAAACACTGCACGCTAGTGACTATCGGCTTAAGGATCCATAGATGATTGAAGGAATACACAACGTCTTTCTAGTGGTAACAGGTGTGCCGTCATGGAAAGTTGCGCCTTCACGGGGTTATAGTGCTACTAACACCACTCTGGCTCAAGGTGTTAAGGTTCGTCGTTGCAGGATGCAACCACTAAACTCTTCAAAATAAGTGCAAGTTTGGTGCCAAGGTAGTTAGCACCTTCCGTTGAGGTCATTGATCAAACCAGAGTGGAGCAAGCAACCCGCTCAATGGTTTTTACCTTGGCCCGCAAAGTGGTGCAAATGTGCCTACAACCCGCTTCACGCCGCTCATTAGCTTCACAAAATGACGACGATTCATTTTGTTTAAAGGAAATGCTTTTATCATCTGATGAGTAAACTATTTTGTTTTTAAACTCATCATTTATCGAGAAATGGCAAAGCAATCAAAATCAGAATAAAATGATTTGCATCAATCATAATCATCTTCGATTCATTCTGGAAATATTGAATGTGTGATTCACTTACAGAGTTTTTTGCACCTTGAAATAAAAGTTTTTAACTATGTATAAATTATTATAAATAGATTTTAACTATTGGAATCACTAGATAATGAAATAGTCATCAGAAAAAAATGATGCTTATAATGACCACACTTCCAGGGAACAACATTTTAATCAACAATAAAGAGAGGAAAATACTATGTCAAAACATCAATCGGTTTAGATAAAAGTATCTGAAAAAATTAGCAGCAAAATTAAAATGAATTATTAGCACCATCAAGTATCTAGTATACTCAACGTACGTGGTTACACTGAATATCAAAGTGTAAACTTCGAATTACACGCAAAAATTGGAAGAAATCTACACAGATTTAGTAGAAAAGTTGATGAGGTCGCAGAACGTATCTTAACTTGTGTTTACACACCACAACGCAATATTCACAATATCAAAGACTCATGGCTAAAGAAGAGTTAGAGGGTGATGCACAATTAAGGTACATTAGAAGGATTAAAAGTATTACTTGAGTAACAAATTTGAATTAGCAGGTAATCTGATGATGAAGGTACAAAGGTCTCAATGGATGACCACATCAAAAGATAAGAAAACTTGTTTGACAATGGTTACTTGCCAAACTTGCTAAGGTTAATTTAACATTCGATAGAAAAGAAAAAACCCGTTGAAAAAGCAGGTTTTTATTTTGTTTTAAAATATGTATATCTATACTATTATCTCTTTGCTTTACTGATTCGGTTTTCGTATTTTTAACATATCTAAACTTTTCTTGCAGTTTATCTAATTTTACATTTCGGGTCCATAGCCTGCTTTTTAATCCACTCTGCTCTTTAGCATCCATATTGCCTTGTCCACTCAATGCCATAGCGGCTAATCTATCATCAAGCACTCTTGTTACCTGATTCTGCAGCCTTCTTATGAAAAAAATAATGCTTTATCCTCATCTTACTGACACCAAAACCCTCACCATAGATATAATATACCCGCGTTGCCTGCATTATTGCGCCTACAGCGCGTTGATAGTATTTAATTGCTTTAGTTGCCGCTTGCATAATACAAACCCACTGATAAAGTGCTTCTATTCATCATTGCTCGCTGATTTTTCAACCAATATAATGCCTCTTTATACCCTCTGCTTGTGTGTAAAAAAATTCATTGCGAGTAAATATTGTGCATAGCCATGTTCTTTTTCGCAGCTTTAACTAATAAAGGCTTCGCTTTTTCAATTTATCTTCTTGAATATAAAGACGGCAAGATTCGTCATCCCTAAAGGCATTATTTTGTTTTGCCATTTCATAGGTATTTCATCGCCCTTGATACCAAAGAAGTGCCGACTCCAAATTCATACATAGTCAAAGAATTGCATAATGCATATCACCAGAATCTACTTTTTGGGCGCTGAAACCTCTTTCAATTTTTCTCGAATTTTCACCCACCCTAATTTTGGCGCTTCGCGCTCAATTGATCTTTGCTACTGAGTAGCTTCTCAAATTGTCATGATTTTATTGATGAATAGAGAGTAGTGAAAGCATCCGTATTCTCTAACTTTTACAGCTTCAAGAAGAAAATACCTACCGCTTTCACACGATTCACGGGCGCGTAATACCGTAGAAATAATCACAACCTCTTCATAAAGTTTTTTGTTTTCAGCATCACGCTGCTTGAGTCGGTAATTCGTTCAATCATCGCAAAATCTGTTAGCCTCATTCGATTTCACGGTATAAGATGAGTTTGTAGATTAATAGGTTGTTGCAATTAATGAGATGATATTTCATTGGCTTCGATTCTTTTGTTGGGATTACCCAGTTTATTCAAGAATATCAGTGGTTAATTACCTGGTAAAAACACGATGAAATTTAACTGCGCTTCATTATTATTTTTTCGATTTAATTTTGTTTCATCGCTTTAATTTTAATTTTTTGTTATCCTTACTGGTTTCTTTTCTTTTCAATTTCATATCCTTGTTTATGTTTAATGCCGCATTATCATTTTGGCAAATTTTCATAACGCTCTGCCAATTGATAATATAAATTATATATGCTTTTTCTTTTCACTTAAACTTTCATCCAATGAAATTATGTTATTAACAACGCTTCTGCTATTTCATAATTTCGTTCAACACTTCTGCCTTCTAAATAGCGGAATAGAAAGCTCATTCATGGCTTTAAATTTTGTAATCGAAATGCTTCCTCTAATAACTCTCATACAGCTTTCTTATCATCCTTTTCACTTTCGTTATTTCATATAATAACTTAACTCGCTATAGCCTGAGAGAGTCATTAATTCAGCAATCTTTTGATACACAACGCTATATCCTGATTATGATAATAACTCGCTAAATACATGATGGCTTGAGGTTGTTATTATTTCAGCCGCTCTATTTAGCCAATAAAGTGATTCTTCTGAGCCTGCTTCATAAATACCATAACCTAAATTGTATTGTGCCACATCATTATTTTTTTCTGTCGCTTTCTGCATACAAGTGTGGTTTAGCTTTTTCAATTTTATCTTGTTCGAGCAAGTTCACTAAATGTCCTAATGAATGTATTACCTTGCTCTCAGCTGAAAAACTTAATGCCTGTTGGCTCCTTCAGTGCTGATACTGAAACGGTAGCATATTCATACATTAGAATAACAAATCGCCTTGTTCAACCTCTTCTTTTAATGCCTTAAAGCCTGCCTTCCTTATATATAATTCTTCATAGAATTTCAAATATTCCTTGTTCGAAATTTCCGCCAATATATACTTCCCATGTTTCAGCTCAATAGCAGAATCAGCATATTTTCTAGCTTGTTCAAGATTGCCATTATTCATCGTATTCATCCTTCCTAAGAAAGAGGGCACTGAAGACTTAAGTCTGCTGCTTTTAAGAAACTTATCTGCTAAAGTACGATCAACTGTTTTGCAGTGATCCCATATTCATAATCAAAACCTTCATAAAGCGCTTTTGCTTTTCAAGACGTTGTTCAGGTGTCATTGAGGCTGGAAAATGATTGTTGATTAATTCAGGAGAGGTTGCTATTCCTGAAGTATGAGAAAGTGGAGAGTCAATTACAGCTGTCGCAAATCAATAGTGTGTGCATGATATCAATCATTTGATTCCTTTTCTAGCAGAAGAGCGGTTGTTTACCATTTACAAACATCGTGAAATCTAACTTCGCCTTTACTGAAATTAATCTTTGTATAACTTTTGAATACCTTAACCGCAACATTAGGGGTATTTCAACGAAACTTAATGAACATCAATAATGGATAAATGGATACAAAAAAATTGTACTGTGTGCTTCAATTAACATCTCCTGTTGAGCTGTTTTAGAAAAGGCAAGACGAGAAACATCTTCTTGAACACTACTATAAACCTCTTGCTGATCTAAAGTCATTATGTACCACATACACCCAGTTAAAGGTAAATATCATAGCTAAAAAGAAAAAGCGTTATTTAAAATTTACAAATTAAATTCCCAAAAGATATAATATTTATTAGGTATAATTAGCGCGAATAATATAGCAATTTACTCATTGCTTAAGCTTTTCATTCCATACACATATATGATTTTTATACCTCGACTGTATTTAGACATTAAAAAGGACGCTTTTCAGCGTCCTATTTTTTGAATCTAAACTTAAAATTAAAGCAGATTTTGCTTAACTAATGCAGCGAACGCTACTTTGTCGAATACTGCGATATCAGCAAGAATCTTACGGTCGATCGCAGACGAACTTTTCAAGCCGTTGATAAATTTGCTGTAAGGCAAACCATTTTGACGAGCCGCAGCGTTGATACTGCAATCCATAATTGACGGAATTGACGTTTACGTGTGACGACGGTCACGATATGCGTATTGATCCAGCTTTTGATCACCGCTTGAAAGCAACGCGATACACGCGTGAACGTGCACCATAACAACCTTTAGCAGCCTTAAGAACTTTCTATGGCGTGCTCTTTGACAATAACACACGTTTTACGATTGACATTATTTAATCTCCTATGTAATATTTTTAACTAATTTAACCAATCGTACGCTGCTTTAAATAACGGCTATCGTATGGTAAAGCAAAGCTACATACTAAAACTTGGTTGCTGCTGCAACCAGTTTGATTTATGACGTAAATGACGTTTACGTTTAGTTGTCTTTTGAATCAAAATATGACGTAAGTGAGATTGTTTACGTTTAAAAACCGCCAGAAGTCTGTTTTTTGCAAACGCTTAGCAGCACCACGTACTGTTTTTAATTTTCAGGCATTGGTAAAATAACTCCGCATTTTAAGTTAAACACATAATTAGCGAATCCGAAGATTACTTGTAGGCACTAATTATTCCAATATGGCAAATTAAATTGCCCTTCCAGCAAATTAGGCTGCGTAGTTTGCCCAATGTGCAGTTGTATTCTCACCGAAGTGAAAATTTCGATTATCTAGATTGAATCTAAATGAAAAATTATTTTTCTTAGGTGCTAACACCATTACCGTGGCGACCCTCTAATTTTACCTCGGTGCAGATTCCACCACAGAAAGTGTCAGCCAAATCGTTTTTAACGCGTTCTAATACATCTCAAACCGATATCTTGTTGAGCCATTTCACGACCACGAAAGCGTACGGTAATCTGCTTTATCGCCTACTCCCAAGAAACGTTAAGTACGCAATTTAACTTGTAGTCCCCTTCGTCAGTACCTGACGGAATTTAATTTCCTTCACTTGTAGCGACTTTTTGTTTTCTTCTGTTCTTTCGTGTCTTTTCATAGAGGAACTTGCCGTAGTTCAATACGACAAACCGGTGGTTCGGCATTCGACTGATCTCAACCAAAACTCGCGCTGCTTGTTCTGCCATATCTAAGGCCTGTTGAATTGATACAATCCCCGCTTGTTCACCATCTTGGTCAATCAAACGAACTTCTTTTACTCGAATTTCATCGTTAATGCGATTCGTAGCGGTTAGCTGCCGAGCTTTTTACGGTTTTGATAATGTTATTCCTTCTATTTATTTAAGAAAATCGACTGTATTCAAACAGAAGATTTATTAAATCATTGCTATAAAAACAAACACGGGCAAAAATTTTATAGCATTTGCACGTTTATGCAACAAGATTATTCCTTTAAATATCAGCTGGGTGAACAGTTATTTCAGCCGAAATACTCTTCCAAATTGAAGTAGTCTCTAATCTTGCGGTTTCAATACACACCATATGTTCTATATACCTCTGTTGCATCACTGTCACTGCAGGCTTTGGTCAGCACGCGATCTCCATAGCACAATTCGAATCTGCAGGATGATGGGTAATTTGAACTACGTCGATTAAATGCTTTATCCACCAAGAACGTTTTTATCTTTCCTCTAATGTATATACATACAATCGACGCCTTTGCTCAATTCCTCTTTATCGAGTCGAAGCGGTAACATCAGTATCTTTACTCTTGTAATGAGTCATAACAACGACTTGGTAAATTTTGGACTTCAATTTAGTGATATCACCAATATTAAAATAACTGTGTAATGCCGCTTTGAGCTGGTGTGCCCTAAATGCGTTAAAGCTCATTGTTGCAGTATTTATCGGTAAAATCGACTTCATTTTGGCTTCAATCACACCATATTCAGAAAGAGCGAAAATTTAACCGCACTTCATTCGCTTGCGAGATCATAATCTAATTTCCACAAACGTAAACGCGCTGTACCGTGTAAAGGTTGTTTTACGCCACCAACCAAAGGGTAACAAAAGGTACACCACGAATCGCGACACCTTGTAAAGGTTCAATCTCCACTTAGCCAGATATCCTGCTCAGCCCTTTAGGCTGCCAATTTAATAGCTGTGCCTTGTAATGAATTCGAGCTGAACCCACAGGGTGATTTAGGTTAAAACAGAATTTCATTGATACGTTCTAAAGTTAATTCTGATGTTAATTGTTGTTTGAGCTGTCATATTCGCCTCATAGTAGGCTATTATATGAAAGAAAGATAATTTGAGTTTGTTAATACTTTTACTTTATTTAAAGAAGGTCTAGTAAACTCTTGTTCTAACTGTATGGACTCTGCTAGATTTCTCTTACTAATTTTTCCAATTATTTTCAGATATTAAAACTGTGATTTAATTATATTTACCAATTCTTGTTTACTAAGATTCTGAGGCTTATATCTTGAATGTACTTTAGTCAATGAATAATATATTTCAAAAAAATCATCATTTTCATCTATTATCTTGTAGAAATTAGATTTTCTTTAATCATCTTCCTACAATGCCCTAAACTTTATATAGATTGCATATCAAACCTAAATACATTAAACTAGACTTAGCACTAACTCTACCAGTAGTGATGATTGAATTGCATTAGCAGATTAATATTCTCCGATAAAGCAAATGCTGCAGACATGGTTGAACAAAATCATTTCTAACCAATACACCAGTTTCATTAGATTCTTTTCTTTAGAATATCATCTATGCAAAAGAGCTATATCATATAAATCGCAAATGGAATATACCGCTTTTTATATTGTTCAAAATAGACACTATGCATTAATGCCTTATTTAAACGCATCCACTCTAATGTGGTCTGAAAGGTCTCTGATGATTAAAACATTTTGAAATTAATTGATCATCAATTTTTCGAATATCATCTATGGAAATTACTGTCATCTCTAATTGCAATCCTATGATAAAATTACTACTCAATCTTATAAAATATAAAACCAGCACACTTTTAGTGTACCGATTTTAAAAGATATTACTCTTCA
>BNJV01000727.1_pt1 | contig 134574 bp, 236 predicted proteins | sample 8540591 | NCBI WGS metagenome assembly BNJV01 (sample SAMD00202457, study PRJDB9452) | human saliva metagenome | host: Homo sapiens | reverse complement strand
CAGAAGTTACGTATTGCTTTAACGCACCACGCCATCAGGAGTTCTTACCATACGCCAACGAACAGGGATAACGTTATTTCCTTCGATGAAGCGCACGCGCGCCGCCGACGCCACGTGCGCGCGCGGGCGCCCGTGCGCCGGAGACGCCGGCGCTCCGACGATGGCGCGAGATCCCAGCCGATTTTTCCTCCGCGTACGAGGATACGGGCGGGTGGGCTTCGCGTTCATCGGCGCGCGCTGTCCATCGCCGGCGCCGACGGTCATTCTCGTGCAGCAGTAGCTCCGGCAACGCTTCCTCCGACATCGAGACGAGCGCCGCCGGCGCAGCAAGGAACGGGCGTCGCGCATGTTCGACAGGCAGCTCGGATCGGACGATGCGCCCGCACCGTCGTCTCGTGCGGCCCCTCATCGCGGCGCGCGCGCTGGCGTTCATCGCCGCGCGATAAGCGAGCTCGACGGGGATTCGTCGCGCGCGTATCCTCGTCGCGCCTTGCCTCGCGCACCGCACGTCGAGACGGACCGCCGGCCCTGTTCATCGTCGCAGTCGTCGTCGGCGTCGTCGCGTTCGCCGGCTCTGTTCCTAGTTCGGCGAAGACGCCTCTATACGCAGGTCCGCGACGAGCAGCGGGCCGAAGCCGAGTACCAGGCCGTCGTCGAGCGCAACAGCCATGACCGACGATATCGAGGCGCTGCAGACCGACGAGGGCATCGAGGATGAGCGCGCGCGCAGCTCGGATGGGTGTCGGAAGGCGAGGGAGGCGGTCGGGTCGTGGTCAAGGGGCTTGACGACAAGAAATCCGCTCAACGCGAACGACGCCGTGCATTCCGCCGTGTCTCGTCCGAGGTGAAGGCGCCGGCAACATGGTACTCGCCGTTGCCGACAAGATGTTCGACTCATCCGTACGGCCTGACGAAGGCGCATCTGATGCGGATGCGTCCCTCCCCGTCATCCGGTTCGTAGGGGCGCCGCATGCCCGCAATCGCGCAGCAAGACCGAGGAGCACGCATGAGAATCGCAGCCATCGATATCGGGACGGTCACGAGTCTGCCTCATCGCCGATGTGGATGCATCCGGCGTTCGTCCTGTCGAACGCATGAGCGTCATCACCAATTCGGCGAGGGCGTCGATGCAACGGGCCGTCTGTCCGCGAGGCGATCGATCGCACGATCGGCCGAGTCGCACAGTACCGTCGGAGAATCGACGCCTGCGGAGAAGAGGGCGTCCCGGTCGATCGGGTGGTGGCCGTCGCCACGAGCGCAAAGCCGCGACGCCGAGAACCCGCCGATTTCGCGGCGCGTCTTGAAAGGCATCGGCATCACGTTGAGCGTCATCCCCGGCGAACGGAAGCGAGTTTTGTGTTCCTCGGCGCCGCGAACGGATATCGCGGGCGCAACGTCGCTCGGTCGACATCGGCGGCGGATCGACGGAGAGTCGCCCGGCGTGCCGAGCGCTCGGACCAGATGGTTCCGCACGTGAACATCAGCGCGCGTCGCTCGTTCGACGGCAGGATGCCGCACGCTAACGAACTGCTCGTGGACGATCCCCCTGCGCCGCGACAGATCGCGGACGCGCGTGGATGGGTGGAATCCGAGATGGCGGATCTGCGCGCGCATCGCTGCGGGCCTGCCCGATCGACGAGCTCGTGGTCGTGGCGGGAACGCCGACGAGCGTCGTCGCGGTACGGGATCGTCTGGTGCCCCACGATCGGGAACGCGCGCATGGCGCAGTCGCACCAGGGACGAATTGGAGAAGGTCATCACGCGATATGCGCGCGTCACGCTGCGAGGCGCGCACGCGCGTTCCAGGCCTGCAGCCGCAGCGCGCCCTCGGTCTTTCCTCTCGGGGCTCGTGATCCTCCGCCGTGATGGATATGCTCGGTGCGCGCTCGTTCCGCGCAAGCGAAGCCGATCTGCTGCTCCATCGTCTTGACGCGCGCGCGGCCTTGAAGAGACTGCTGCAGACTCGCATGGCGTGAAAGGTGCATGGCCTCCTTTGCCATCATGGCCTTTTGTCTGGCATGATGCATGCGAGCGTGGCGGAATCGGCATACGCAGAGGACTTAAAATCCTCTCGCCTTCGGGATTGTGGGTTCGAGTCCCACCGCTCACCATATAGGGCGCATGCGATCTGGACGACGGCTCGGTTCGCGCTTCGTCTTGAGGAGATCTGGTTTTGAGCACGCCTTCTATGGAATCACATGCGGCACTGGTGGACGATCTGCTGTCGGGGTCGTCAATCCTCCCGAGACGTTCGAGGAATACCCCTCTTCTTATGCGCAGGTCGTCGGTGACCTTGTGAACGACTTCATTCCGAGCGGCTCGCACGACGGCATGGACGACTACCTCTACGCCCCGCTGCTCGGCTACAGCGAAACGCGGCGGCAAGCGCCAGTCCGCTCATCTGCCCTGGCCGCCTGCGTGGCGGTCGGCGGCGACGTGCTGGCGCGCGTGCTCTTCCGCGGCCGCCATCGAGCACTTCGCATACCGCCGCGCTCATCCACGACGACATCGCGGACGAAGCGACGCTGCGCCGCGGCGAGCCCTGCTTGCATCTCACGCAGGGCCTCGGTCTTGCCATCAATATGGGCGATCTCGGGCTTTCCCTGGTCAACGGCACCGTGGTGCGGGATCCTCTGCTGGAAGACGGCGTCATGGGTCCGCGTCATCGCCGAGCTCATCGAGAAATGAGCGCGTCGCACGATCGAAGGCCAGGGCCCTCGATCTGGGCTGGGCCGCGACGAGCGCTACGACATCACGCCCGAGTTACCTGATATGGCGACGCACAAGACCGCCCCTCTTCAGGGGCCGTGCCGCCGCCGTCGGCGCCATCGTCGGCGGGGATCGGAAGCCGAGATCGAAGGCATGCGCGCGCGGCCTCGACACCGGCCTCATTCCAGATCCAAGACGACCTTCTCCAATATCGAGGCGATCCCGCTGTGGTCGGCAAGATTCTAGCGACATCACCGAGGGAAGCGCACGCTCATGGTCGTGCGCATGCCCTGCAGAACTCTGCGGATCGCGGTCGGCTCGTCGACATCCTCTCGGCGAAGACGACCGATGCCGATACGCTGCGCGAGGCGGTCGCGCCATCATGCGCGCCAGCGGCTCGATCGACTACGCGCGCGCCTGACCGAACCTGACGAACATCGCCAAGGATCGCCTGGTCGGTCTTATCGGTCCGAGCCCGGCCCGCTCCCTCCTGATTTCCATGGCCGACTCACTTCGTGAACCGATTGAAATAACCGAGGATCGTCGGCGGGCGCCCTGCCGCACGCGAACGGGAGTGAACCTTCCATGCAGACCATTCATCGCCAGGACAACGACCAGGAATCCATCGCCTTGGGCGGCAGGCTCCTGTGTACGCACGCCCCAGTTCCAGGGCGAAGCGTCGAGATCTCCAGACGGCTCTCGGCGCTCGGGTTCTCGTGCGGCGGCGTCGACGGGACCTTCGGCGCTTACATCGGAAGGACGCTGCGCAAGTTCCAGGTGAAGCATGGAGTCTCGTCCGTGACGCGCATCGCAGGCGTGAAGACCTACGACTTCCTCAAGCACCTGCATGGCGCCTGGGCCGACAAGCCGACGCTCGAAACCAGCTCGCTTACATGGGATTCGCCCGCGCGGCCGACGTTCTCGGCATCATGCGGTCTGCCTGTTCGGAACAGGTTCTTTTCACGCGTAAAGATCGCGTCGTACGCTTTCGAACCTGGCGCTTGCCGCAATCCGCGTTCAAGATGCTTTCCGCGGAGACGCTGCTCGTCGTCCCCGACGCATCCATGCTGCTCACGCATATCGTGCTCGAAGGAGGGGCATGGAGGAAGGCGTTCCTCGCGTCAGCTGCGGCGTGATGCCGAATCGCTCGCCGTGCGCGTTGCGGGCGCCATCGACATCGCGCGGAAGAGGCCGAGGAAGGAGCGCCCCTGCGCATCGCCGTCGAGGTTTCCGTCCCCGATACCCGCGAAGATTCGCCCGAGTTCGACAAATCCGCCATCATCATGCGATAGCCCTGCTCGATGCCTTCTGCGTGGCATTTTTCATAGCAAAGGCCCCGTTCATCGAGCGTGTACATCGTTATGAGGAAACTCGATGGTAAATGGCGGGCGGCGGAATCCGTCGCGCATGCTTTTGATAGGCTGGACGAGTCGATACCTGCGCTTCCCGTACTGACGTGAAGGAGTCTTACGTGACGCAATTTTCTCGCCGGGCATTTTCTCGGGGTGCCGCCGCTTTCGGCGCCGCACTCGCCGCACCTCGCATCGCGTTCGCCGACCCCACCTCAAGCGACGTTCAAGCTCAAGCCGACGCCGTGCGCGTGAAGCTTGACGACACTGCAGTCGAAGCTCGAAGCCGCGTCCGATGATTACTACACCGCGCTTTCCCAGCGGGCGCCGCCGAATCCAAGATGGAAGAGGCTCAGGACCGCATGAGACGATAACAACGCCCGCATCGCCGACCTCCAGAATCGCCTGGGCGGCCGCGCGCTCAAGCATGTATCGCGACGGCCAGACCACGTTTCTGGATGTGGTGCTCGGGTCGGCCACGATCGATGATTTCGTCAGGAACTGGGATGCGCTCAAGGAAATGAACGCCCAGGACGCCGATCTGGTCGCCGAGACCAAGGCCCTGCGCAAAAGCCAATGAAGCCGAGGAGAAGGAATGCGCCGACCGGGCGACCCTCGCTCAGCAGAGAGATGGACGAGGCCGACGGCATCCGTCTCGAAAGCCGAGGAAAGCTCGTCGAGCAGTACCAGGCCGAGGTCGACTCCTCGATGCCGAAGTCGCCGCGTCAGTAGAGCAGGAGCGTCAGGCTGCCGCCGAGGCCCAGGGCCTCCAGCTCGCCGCTTCGTTCGCGCCTTCGTCGAACGAAGGCTCTTCATCCTCGACGACGTCGTCTTCCTCGTCCGTCATCCTCCCATTCATCCAACAGCGCGAACGACGACTCCGACGACTCTTCGTCCAGCAAGCCGTCTTCTTCGCGCTCGAACTCTTCGGGCGGCGGGTCTTCCCACCCCGAAGTCATCGACATCGCGTCGGGCTTCATCGGCGTGCCGTAGCGTGTGGGGCGGCACCACGCCGGCCGGTTTCGACTACTCCGGCTGACGAGCTACTGCTGTGCGCAGATCGGCATCAGCATCGGGCGCACCACGGGTGCCCAATACGGCACGGCGCATCAGGTTCTGCCTCTTTCCCAGGCCCTTCCGGGCGACACGTGCTATAGCGGCAATCATGTTGGCATCTGCACCTCGGCCGGCGGCGGGGGAACTACATCCATGCCCTCGTCCTGGCGAAAGCGTCTGCCACGCCAGCTGGAATCTCTTCTGCGCCGCTGCGCTGGTAAAGGGCTTTCCGCATTCGTTTTTGGGCAGGGTCGGCTTCGGCATCCGAGCGTCGTGACCCCGCTACGTTCTCAGGGCTCCGCGTCCTCTTTTCCGCGTGGATGCCGATACGGACGACGGCGTTGCATGAAGGCGATTCGCCAAGGATCCATGCTCGTGCCGCACATGCGATTTTCGATCTTCCGAACCCTGAGCTTCTCGCGAAGCTTCAGAGGCTGCAGTCCGTCTTTTCTGCGGGCGTCGGGCGATTTGTCGCCTTTTTCTGTAAAGGGCGTGCCGGAAAATATTTTTCGCGATGAGTGCAGAGGATTCCTCCTGCGTGCCGTGCAAGTCCGGCACGTGCCCTTTCTCAATATCTCGTGGCTTCATCGCCGGCGTCTCTTGCATATGGTGGGTGGCCCAACGCATGCGCCGCGCGTATGCACGATGCAGAAAAAGAGGCGTGCCATCTGCATCTTTGAAAGGCGTCTCGGGATTTGGTCATGCTCGACGGGCTTGGCGTCGCGTATCCGGTGCCGGGCCTACATATTCGAAGGACTCGTTATGACACTCCAAACGCGGCATTGACGAGGCGGGCCTTCTTCGGCGGAGCGGCGGCGTTCGGCGTCGCGCTTGCGTTGCCGAAGGGCGCATATGCTGACGATCCTGCAACGTCCGACGTGAAGGCGCGCGCAAGCGCCGCGCGTCTACGCTGAACGATATGACCGTCCGGCTGGGCAAGTCGTCCGATGCCTACAACCAGGCGCTCGAAGACTACGATGCGGCCGTTGCCAGCATGGACGACGCTCAGACGCGCATCGAGAGAACGATGCGCGGATCGCGGATCTCAGGCCGCCTCGGCACGCGCGCCCGCAGCAGTATCGCGAAGGGCAGACCACCTTCCTCGATATCTTCCTGGGATCGTCGTCGTTCGACGACTTCGTCAGGAACTGGGACGCTCTGACCGACATGAACAGCCAGGACGCCGACATGGTCGCGCAGACGAAAAGACCTGCGCGTCGACGACGAGATACAGAGGAAAACCCACGCCCAGGCCGCCGTCGTGATCAGAAGCTTCAGGAGGCCGATGCCGAAAAGCAGAACGCCGAAGCCCTGATCAAGCAATACCAGGCCGGGTCGACTCCTCGACTCCCAGGTGGCAGAACTGCTTGAACAGAACAGCAGGCCGCCGCCGCCTGAGCCGCGAGCGCCGCGGCATCCGTGGGCGCATCGGCTCCTGCGGCATCGAACGGCGGTTCTTCGGGTTCCGGCTCCACATCCGGTTCGAGTCCGTCTCCTCGTCGAACTCGTCGGATTCCGCCCTGCAACGCCCTTCGCATTCCGATTCAGTTCCGATCCGGATGCAGGCTCGGATTCGGATTCGCGCCCCTCGGCTCCTTCGAGGCCTCGAGCCCGTCTCATTCGCATTCGTCGGACTCGTCTTCGTCCCGTTCCTCCTCAGGCGGATCGAACTCCTACGGATCAGCGATCGCGCAGCGGCAGGAAAGCCAGCTCGGCGTTCCGTATGTCTACGGCGGCACCGAGCCGGGCGTGGGCCTCGACTGCTCGGCTGACGAGCTACTCGCTGGCGGGAGGCGACGGGCAGGTGGATCGGGCGCACGACCGATGCCCAGCTACGCGTCTGCCGACTGGATCGGTTCGCCGAGCCAGGCGCAGGTGGGCGACGTTCTGTACAAAGACGGCCACGTGGCGGATCTGCGCGTCGGCCGGCGCGAGCTTCATCACGCCCCGCTGCCGGGCAAAGGTGGTGCAGTACTGCTCGGCATCCTGGTGGAACGCCGGACCGCGGCCCTGCGCTGGAATTAAGAAGCCTTCGAGGGCGCCTTTCGGGGCGTCCCTCGTCGTTCTGGAGGTTTTCTAAAGCGACGTCGCCCTTTCGGGGCTTTGTGGTAACATACCCGTGCTGTTTGCGGGAAGTCGGGACGTGGCTCGCTTGAGAGCGCTGCGTTCGGGACCGCAGAGGCCGCAGGTTCAAACTCTCGTCGTCCCAGACCATGCTCGCATGCAATCGAGCGTTCATCCTTGTCGGTTGAGCGAAAAACGCTTGGAGGAAGAATGAAATTTTTGGCCTGGGAATGCCTGAGCTCCTCATCATCCTGGCGGTCGCACTCCTCATCTTCGGCCCCAGAACCTTCCGAGCTTGGCAGCGCCCTCGGTCGCACGGTGAAGAACCTGCGCGAAGGCATGGGCGGCGGCGAAGCAGGAACTCGAGGAAGAGGTCGCCGAGGAAGAAGCCCGTTCGCAGAAGAAGAAAAGGCTCCGGCTCGAAGCCGCGGAAACCGACGGCGACTCGACGAGCGAAGAATAACGCTCGCCGAATGCAGTTCAGTGGGCATGCCGATTCGTCGGCATGCCTCCTGGTACCGGGCCACGGCCCGCAGGATACAGAATGGAAAGCGCGGATCAACATGGCTAACGAAATCGTCCTTACTCCCGAAGGCAAGCGAAGCTCGAAGAAGAGCTGCATTTTCCTCGAAACCGAAGAAGCGTGCGGAGGGTCGGCGAGGCGTCGCGTCGCCCGCGAGTTCGGCGACGATCTCCGAGAACTCCGAATACGACGACGCCAAGAACGAGCAGGGCCTGATGGAAGCCCGCATCGCGCGAGATCAACGACATTCTCTCCAACGCCGTTCTGGTCGAAGCCCCAAGCGCTCCAACCGCGTGAACGCATCGGCAGCACGGTCACCGTGGACATGGGCGGCCGCGAGCGCGTCTTCGCCATCGTCGGCGCGGCGGCAGCCGTGTCTCCTCGGGCAAGATTTCCAACGTACGGCCCCGTCGGCGCGCTCTCCTGGGCGGCAAGAAGGGCGACCATTTCACGGCCGAAGGCCACAGAGCCGCGTCATCGAAATGGATATCGTCAAGATCGAGCACTAAGCCCGTCTGACTGCATCGCCGATCGATCCCGCAGGTTTCCCATGACGCCGCATACGCCCTCGTGCCGTTCGGCGTCGTGCTGGATGCGAGCGAAGGAATTCAGATGACCGAAGTCAACCCCCGACGTCGAGGCGCGCCGAAATCGAAGACGATCCCATCGAGGTCCGCCGCAATAAACGAGCGCCCTCAGTCGCTGCCAGCGCAAGAACCTACGTACGGTTCCCGCTTCGATACTCGCATCATGCGCGCGCGATCTCGAGGAGGCGTACGCCGATCTGGAGGACGGAGGCGTCCACCGAAGACGTGGTGAAGGTCTCGGGCCGCATCATGGCGATTCGCAACCAGGGGCAAGATCGCTTCATCGTGATCCGCGACCTCACGGGCGACATCCAGCTCTTCTGTCGCGTCAACGTCTTCGGGCGAAGAAGCATATGACGAGGTGAAAAACCGCGATGTCGGCGATTGGGTCGGCGTCGAGGGCACCGATCATCCGCACGCGTCGAGGCCAGCTCTCCGTCGCGCCCACGTCGGTGCGACTGCTCCAAAAGCCTGCGTCCGCTCCCGAGAAGTTCGCATGGCCTTTTCCGACAAGGAAATCCGCTATCGCCAGCGCTATGTCGACCTGGTCGCGAATCAGGATGGTGCGCGATACCTTCGTGAAGCGGTTCGCCATCGTCTCGGCCATCCGCCGCTATATGGAGTCGCAGGGCTTCTTCGAAGTCGAGACGCCGATGCTCCAGCCGATCATGGGCGGCGCGAACGCCCGTCCTTCGTCACGCATCACAATGCGCTGGACGTGGACTTCTATCTGCGCATCGCCACCGAGCTTCCTGAAAGCGCCTGCTCGTCGGATTGGAACGCGTTTTTCGAGATCGGGCGCATCTTCCGCAACGAGGCATGGATCCCTATCACAATCCTGAGTTCACGACGATCGAAGCCTACCAGGCGTTTTCCGATCTCGAGGGGCATGATGGACCTGACGCGCGGCATGATCAGGCTGCGGCCCAGGCCGCCTGCGGCACGCTTCAGGTCGAATACCAGGGGCGGGCCATCGATCTTTCCGGCACCTGGACCACGCGCACGATGCGATCTTGCCAGCGACATGCGCGGGCGAAGAGGTCGGCATGGACCGTTCGTGGGAAGACCTCGCGGCGTCGCAGCGGCGCGGCGGCGCTTCCATCGAAGCATCGTGGGGCGAGGGCAAGCTCATTTCCGAGATCTTCGAGGCCTTCGTCGAAGAACAAGCTCGTTCAGCCGACGTTCGTGACCGAGCATCCGCTCGAGATCTCGCCCCTTGCGAAGCTTCCCGACAATCCCGAGGTTCACCTATCGCTCCGAACTCTTCATCTGCGGCCATGAGTACGCGAACGCGTTCAACGAGCTCACTGACCCGATCGATCGGGAAGAGCGGTTCGCAGCCCAGATGGGCGAAGGCCGGCGGCGACGACGAGGCCATGGAATGACGACGGCGACCACATCCGCGCGCTCGACATACGGCATGCCGCGCCCGCAGGCGGCGTGGGCGTAGGCATCGATCGTCTGGTCATGCTCCTGACCGATTCCGAGACCATCCGCGATGTGCTGCTGTTCCCGCACATGCGGCCCGAGTCCCGCTAAGGAGCCTGGACAAGGAGGCCCCGTTCCTCGAAGCCGAGGAACGGGGCCTCTCGCATGCGGCGAGCGGGGCTTTTCCGCTAGCGGCAGGCGCGCTTTCCGGGCGGCCGCGATGAGCGCCGCTCCTGTAAGCATGCCCGCTGCCGCCGCCGCGTCGATCGGCAGCGAATCGCCAGTCGCGGGCATGCGTCCAGCCTTCATTTTCGCCATCGCGGCCTGGGGCTCCCCTTGACCGTCGCCGTCGTTTTGCAGACCTGGGCTTCGTCTCGTTGCCGGAATCGTGCGTCTCGGGCGTTACGGATGCGTTCCCCCTCAGGGCCGCCAGGCGTCTACCCCCTGTTCGCCCGGAGCCGGCGCATCAGGTCCGTCGGATTCTGCGGCTCGTCCGGGGCGGGCGCCTCGTTACGCTTCTGGATCAGGGGACACCTCGATGATGTCGGACGGCGCCTTGCCCGGGGCCTGTGCCACGACCTTCACGACGCGATGCGTCGAGAGACCCGTGCGGCCAAGGCGGAGGGTCCGCCTCGAATTCGCCTCCTGCCCCGTTCGAGGAGATGCGCGCGGGGTCGAGCCGGATGACGCCGTCTTCAAGGCGCGGGTCTGAGAGGAGGATATCTCGAGCTGCGCCTCGGCCTCGGTGGATACGGAGCCCATCGGAGACGCAGACGTGAGCCGCCGTCGGCTTCGTTGACGGAAGGGGTCGCCGTGCGCTCGGCGAGCTTGAGAGGGATTTCAGTGGTCGTATAGCCGTCCTGCTTCAGGCGGATGAGGTGAGTCGTCGACCTTCTGAGAACTCCTCCGAGGCGGCAGCGCCAGAATCTTGTGTGGCGTCTCATCCGAGCTGCTGAGCTTGGGAGAAAGCACCGGATGCCCGCTTCCGTCGCGGGTGCGACCACTCGACCTCAAAGCGTTCACGGGATGGACCGCGTCGTCTTCGATGCGGATGAAGACCTGGGGATGGTCGAGGGGCGAGCACGGGCGTGAGCATGGCGTGAGGGATGCTCTTGTCCTGAGGCCAGGGGCCTCCTGCTCGCTCTTGAGCTTGAAGCTCACGACGGCATGGGGAGACGCGGCGTCGATCTTGACCGTTTCGCGCGTGCGCCCGTTCGGCTCGTACCCTTCAGGGATGACGGTGCAGGTGACCGCATAGCTGCCGAAGGCATGCGGCTCATGGGCTCTTTCGTCTTCCGTGCCGCTGACGGGCGTGATGTCGAAAATCGCCGCCCGGCACCTCCGCGCCGTCCTCGTCAACGAAGATCACCTTCAGGCTGCCGAATTCCTCGTCGCTTCCTCCGGGAGCATCGCCTTCGATGACGAAGGGCTCTCCCGTGACGAAGGCCGAGCGCGTGATCGAGTAGCTTCCCATGTCGAAGGCGTAGGTCTCCACGTAGGGGATGAGCTTGTCGCCCGGCTTGGGCAGGGAGCTTTCCGTGAGGTGGTCGGATATCTCCGCTATGCGTTCCCCTTCCGTTCCGTCCATTTCTTCCTGATCAGCGAGGGATGCTTGTCCGGATTCGCGGGTCGAGGCTCTCCTTGGACGGAACGAGCAGCACGCCCGTAGACCTCGTAGGGGTCGTAGTCCATGACGTCGTAGGCAGGGATGGAGGGCTCGCCCGCCTTGATCTTCCACGGAGAAGTTCCCGGATGCGGACGGAACCTGCGGCTTCTCGGCGAAGGAGACGGAAAGGCCCGGGTCGGCGTGGGCGATTCGAGCACCCGTGAAGGGGTCGGTCTCCATGCTCCGGCTTCCGATGAGGGACGATGCGCATGCGATGGCGAATGCGACGGCTGCCCAGAGCGCGATCCTCGCGATTCTGCGCAGAGCCTGCTGCTGATTCATGGGACGGGCACCTTTCTCCGTAGGCTGTATTCTCATAGGCTTCCTTATAGCATGTGGAAGTTAGCTTCAACTAATTTATTCGGGAAAGCCTTCCGCGGGATTAGGCAACCATTTGGCAACGCAGGAATATTGCAGGATTGCTCAGCATAAAATCTAAGTCGTATAGTATTAGAAAATATGAAAAGCATGCGTGGAAGTAATTGCAGAACCCATGACGGGGGTCGTTCCGGCCCTTCGTTTCGCAAAAGCTGCATTAGACTGAAGCGGAAAAATCGGGGTCGCATCCTCTTGCTCGCAAGAGGCCGTGCGGCCGAATGAAAAGGTTGTGCACATGGCTTTCGAAAAAGTTCACCGACAAGGCGCGCCATGTCCTGGATTCTCGCTCAAGACGAGGCGCGCGCCCTGGGCGCGCCGAAGTAGGAGCGAATTCCTTCTGCTCGGGCTCATCCAGGGGCCGGAGGGCATGGCGGCGCAGGCGCTCAGCCAGGTCGGCATCGTCTACGACAAGGCGCGCGCGGTCGCCGCGCGCAGGACCGAGGAATCCAAGAAGGATGCGGTCGAAGCGCCCGAGGGCAGACGGGCAAGACGCGCCTGTCGTTCTCGTCCGCTGCGAAGCGGCATCCTCGAAAAACGCGTTGCGCGAGGCCATGCAGATGGGCCAGACCTACATCTCCACCGAGCATCTGCTGCTCGGCATCTTGCGGGAAGACGCCTGCGGCGCGCTTCGCGTCCTCGCGAGCTCGGCATCGAGGCGGATGCGAGTCCGCTCCGCACTGAACGACCTGGTCGGCAAGCCTCTCCGGTCGCACCCGGCATGCCGCTCTTCAGCGGCGCCGATCCCAAGGGCGACTCTGAGCATGCTCGAGGAATTCGGCACCGATCTCACGAAGACGCGCGCCGCGGCAGCGCTCGATCCGGTCATCGGGCGCTCCGCACGAAATCGAGCGCGTGCTGCAGGTGCTTTCGCGTCGCCAGAAGAACAACCCGCTGCTCATCGGCGAGCCGGGCGTCGGCAAAGACCGTGGCCGAGGGGCCTCGCGGAGCTCATCGCCGCGGCCAGGGTTCCCGATATCATCCGCGACAAGCGCGTCATCACGCTCGACGTGTCCGCGCTCGTGGCCGGCAGCAATGTCGCGGCAATTCGAAGACCGCCTGAAGAAGGTCGTCAAGGAGGTCATCAAGGCCGGCGATGTCATCCTGTTCATCGACGAGATGCATACGATCATCGGCGCCGCTCGGCCGAGGGCTCCATCGATGCGGCGCCATCCTGAAGCCGCCGCTGTCTCGCGGGGAAATCCAGGTCATCGGCGCGACGACCACCGAGGAATATCGCAAGCATCTCGAAAAGGACACGGCGCTCGCGCCGCTCCAGACTCATCACGGTCGGCGCAGCCGTCCGAGGAACGAGGCCGTGCAGCATCCTCGAGCCTGCGCGAGCCGCTAGCGAGGCGCATCACCATGTCCAGTCACCGACGAAGCCATCCAGTCGGCCGTCTCCATGTCGGTCCGCTACATCCAGGATCGCTTCCTGCCCGACAAGGCCATCGACGTGATGGACGAGGCCGGGCGCGCGCGCGCATTCGCAACCGTGTGCTTTCTGAAGAGGTTCTCAAGCTCGATGACGAGCTGCGCCGCGTGCGCAACGACCGCGAGGACGCCGTCGCCAAGCAGGAATACGAAAAAGGCCGCCAGCTCCGCGACGAGGGAGACGGTGCTGACCGCCAAGCGCGACGAGAGGCGCAGAAGAAGGCCGAGGAAGAAGCCGACGCCATCGTGTCCGGAGATCGGCGAATCCGAAATCGCCGAGGTCGTGAGCCTTGCATCGGGCGTGCCCGTGCACGACCTCACCGAAGACGAGGCGAAAAAGCTTTTGCGTATGGAAGGCGTGCTCCACGAGCGCATCATCGGCCAGGAAGAAGCCGTCACGGCGCTCTCGAAGGCCATCCGCCGCAGCCGCAGCGGATTGAAGGATCCGCGCCGTCCCGCCGGATCGTTCATCTCCTCGGGCCGTCGGGCGTCGGGAAGACCGAGCTTTCCAAAGCGCTCGCGGAGTTCCTGTTCAGCAGCGAAGAGGCGCTCATCTCGTTCGACATGTCCGAATACATGGAGAAGCACACGGTCAGCCGCCTGATCGGCTCGCCGCCGGGCTACGTCGGCTTCGACGAGGGCGGTCAGCTCACCAAGGCGGTGCGCCAGCATCCGTACTCGGTCGTGCTCTTCGACGAGATCGAGAAGGCGCATCCCGACGTCTTCAACATCCTGCTGCAGATTCTCGAGGAAGGGTCGCCCTGACCGACGCCCAGGGCCGTACGGTCGACTTCCGCAACGCGGTCATCATCATGACCTCGAACGTCGGTGCTCGCGACATCGTGGCTTCCGCGCCGCTCGGCTTCGCTCCCGACAATCAGGTCGGCCTGTCCGACAAGGAGATCAAGAGCTGTGTGATGAGCGAGCTCAAGAAGCTCTTCCGTCCCGAGTTCCTGAACCGTCTGGATGAGATCATCGTCTTCAAGAGCCTCACGAAGGATCAGATCGCCCGGATCGTCGAGCTCATGGTCGCCGATCTTCGTGACCGCCTGATCGAACAGAACATGACGATCAACCTGACCGAGGCCGCACGCGATCACATCGCCAAGGAAGGCACCGACACGGCCATGGGCGCCGCCCGCTGCGCCGCGCCATCCAGCGCCTGCTCGAGGATCCGATCTCCGAGCAGATCCTCGAAGGAACCTGGGTCGACGGATCGGTCATCGACGTCGACTTCGACGGCGAGAAGCTCGTATTCACGCCAGGCGAGGGCGCGATCCCTGCTCCGCGCAAACGTGATAGTATTGCTCGCGAGGCGGAATCGTTGCTGCCGCAGTTCGACCTGAGCCATGCGGGCGTCGCGCCGTCGGTGGGCGGCTTGCGGGGCGGCGCTGCGGATTAAGGATCATCGGCACGCCGCGACGGCCGCGTTCTCGGTCGGCGCGGCCGTCGTCAAGATCGCATGCGATCGCGCTTCGCCTAAGGGACATGATGGTAAGGAGCGAGATCGCAATGTCTGACGTTTTTCCCAGGCGGGGTGCATGATCCCGTGCAACATCCGCAGATGCTCGTCGATCCTGCGGCCGACGATGCGGAATGGTCGTTCTCCCTGGCGTTTTTCCGGATACGGCAAAGTAGGGAGGAAGGCCAAGTCGCGGCCATCATCCTGGCGGGCGGCTCGGGCCAGCGGTTCGGGGCCGACGGCGGCAAAGCAGATGGTCGGCATCGACGGCCATCCGATGCTGTCCTGGTCGCTTTCCGCATTCGATTTCGTGGAAGACATCGGGCTCATCGTGGTCGTCTGCCCGAAGGGAGCGTATGGAGGAATACCGCACGCGTGCGATCGAGCCGTATCCTTCGTCACGCCCATCGCGCTCTGCCCCCTGCGGGGATTCCCGCCAGGAAAGCGCGTTCAACGGCCTGGAGGCGACGCCCGAGGAATTCGAGTTCGTCGCCATGCGACGGTGCCCGTCCTCTCTATTCCCGGCATTGATCGAGCACACGATCAACACCCTCAAAGGCACCATCGACGCGGACGGCGCGATCGTCGCCACGCCCGCCATCGATACGCTCAAGGTCGTGCAGAACGGCGCGATCGTCGGCACGCCTGACCGCACGATGTTCTGGAACGCGCAGACGCCCCAGGTCTTCCGCGCCGGCGTCTATCGTCGCGCGCAGGCCGGCGCCTTGCGCGACGGCTTTCTCGGCACGGACGATTCGTCGCTGCTCGAGCGCATGGGCGGGAAGGTGCTCGTGGTCGAAGGCAAACGCGACAACATCACAGCTGACCGTGCCCGAGGATTTACACGGTGCTTTCCGCCGTGGTTCAGGGAACGTCCTACGTTAGGGAGATGAGCGGCATGGAAACCACCAAGTCGGCATTCAGCATGAGGATCGGCATCGGCTACGACGTGCATGCCTTCGCCGAAGGCCTGCAAGCTCGTCATCGGCGGCGTCGACATCCCGCTACGAGCGCGGGCTCGCGGGGCATTCCGATGCCGACGTGCTTGCGCATGCCATCGCCGACGCCATTCTTTCTCGGCCGCTCGCGCCGGAGACATCGGCGAACTCTTCCCCGATACCGACCCGGCCTTCGCCGGGAGCCGATTCCTTTGGCTCTTCTTTCCCAGGCGGCGCATCGCGTCCATGAGCTCAGATTCGAGATCGTGGACGTCGACAGTCGTCGCCGCCCAGGCGCCGAAGCTGTCGCCCTATCGCGATCGGATGCGCGAGAACCTGGCATGGGCCTTGGGCGTCACCGCCGATGCCGTCGGCGTGAAGGCCACGACCACCGAGCATCTGGGGTTCGAAGGACGGGGCGAGGGAATTTCCGCGCAGGCGGTCGCCCTGCTGGCGCGCGTCTGGCGCGAAGCCCTGCCGACCTGCGACCATTTTCTAGAATGATGGCGCGCGCGATTGTCGCGCGCCTTTTTCTATCGTACGATGTCCCGTGCCCACGACGCCGGTTTCTCCGCACGTCACGAGCCTTTGCGAGCGAAGGATGCCCATGATTCGACTTTACGATACGCAGAGCCATGCGAAACGCGACTTCCATCCCGTCGAGGAGGGGAAGATCCGCATGTACGTCTGCGGCCCGACGGTCTACAACTACATCCATATCGGCAACGCGCGCACCTTTCATCAGCTTCGACGTCATCCGCCGCTATCTCATGTGGCGCGGGTTCGATGTGACGTTCGTGCAGAACGTCACCGACGTCGACGACAAGATCATCAAGAAGGCGAACGAAGAGGGGCGCAGCGCCGCGGAGGTGACCGCCGAATACACCGAGGCATTCATCGCCGACATGCATGCGGCGGACGTGCTGGATCGACATCCGTCCGCGTGCGACCGAGGAGATCGATGCGATGATCGATTTGGTCGGACGTCTCATCGATGCGGGCCATGCCTATGAAGTCGAAGGCGACGTCTACTTCGGCGTGCGGTCGTTTCCCGCCTACGCGCGCTGTCGAACTGCAATGTGGACGATCTCGAGGGCGGGCATCGCGAGCTGCGCGCGACGGGCAGGGGGCTCGAAGGGCGCAAGCGCGACGAGCTCGACTTCGCCGTCTGGAGCCGCGAGCCGGGCGAGCCGAGCTGGGACAGCCCGTGGGGCAAGGGCCGTCCGGGCTGGCACATCGAATGCAGCGCCATCGAGCCGCACGTATCTGGGTCTTCCGCTGGATATCCATGGGGGCGGCTCGACCTGGTCTTCCCGCACCATGAAAAACGAGATCGCCCAGTCCGAAGCCGCGTACGGAGAGACGTTCTGCAACTACTGGATGCACGGCGGCATGCTGCAGATCAACCAGGAGAAGATGTCCAGAGCCTGGGCAACTCTCCTTTTTGCTGCGCGACGTCCTGAAAACGACCGACGCGCGCGTCCTGCGCATGCTCATGCTGCAGACGCACTATCGCAGCCCGCTCGACTTCAGCGACGAGCGCCTGACGAGGCGGCGTCTTCGCTCGAGCGCGTGGAGAACTTCATCGACCGCATGGACTGGCTCGTGAAGCATCCCGTCGAAGGGAGGAATCGGCACGCAGGCGTTTTCCGTTCCTCTCCAGGCGCTGCGCGAAGGGTTCGTCGCCGCGATGGACGACGACTTCAACACCGCCGGCGCGCTCGGGCGCTCTTCTCCTGCATCAACGATGTGAACGCCGCGCTCGGCACCGCGTCGTCGGGCAGGGGCGATATCGAAGCCGCCTCCGATGCGCGCGATACGGTCGTCGAGCTCTTCGGCGTGTTCGGCATCGACGTGCCGGGACGTGCGACGGACGCGCAGGATGCCCTATCCTGTCGAGGTCGTGGCGCTTGCGCGCGAGATCGCGTCGTTTGAGGGGCGACGACGCGCAGGCCGCCGTCGAGGCCCTGCTCGAGACGCGCGCCCAGCGCGCGCTTCCAAGATGTGGGCGGTCGCCGACGCGGTGCGCGACGGCATGGGTGCGCTCGGGTTCGTCATCGAAGACACGCCGCAGGGCGCTAAAGTCACGTACGAAGGAAACCGTTAAATGGTCGATTACATCGAAGGAAGCGACCGGTCATCGAAGCGCTGCGCTCCGAGATGCCGATCCGTCGCGTGCTCATCGCCGACAACCTCAAGCGCGACGGCCAGGTCGCCGACATCCTGCGCAAGGCGCGCAAGTTCGACGTCGAGGTGGTTCCCGTTCCGCGCAAGGAGCTGGATGCGAAGAGCGAACGCGGAAGCCACCAGGGCGCGTCATGGCGAGAGACCGGCCCGTATCGCTATGCAAGCCGTCGGACATCCTGGACGAGGGCGGAACGCCACGCGGCCGACCATGGCGGCGCGGCCCTCGTCGTGGTGCTCGACCATATCACCGATGCCGGCAATCTGGGCGCCATCGCACGCTCGGCCGAGGTCGTGGGCGCGAGCGGCATCATCATCCCGAACAAGCGCAGCGTCTCGGTGACGGCGGCCACGTACAAAAGCTCTGCCGGATCGATCAACCACCTGAAGATCGCCCAGGTCGCGAACCTGAATGCCGTGCTCGAGCGGTTGAAGAAGAACGGTTTCTGGGTGGCCGGCGCCTCCGAGCAGGCGCATCATACGGTCTGGAAGGCTCCTCTCTACGGAAAGATCGCGCTCGTCATGGGCAACGAGGGATCGGGCATCTCCATCTGATGCAGGACAATTGCGATTTCCTCGTCAAGCTTCCCCAGGAAGGCAAGGTCGGCTCGCTCAATGTGGCGCAGGCTTCCACGGCGGTCATGTACGAATGGCTGCGCCAGTGCACGGCGCGCCGAAGAGGCCGCGGCCGGCGCGCCGGCGGGGCGGGCATAGGCGTCCATGGCACGCACGCGCCGCAAGCTGCTCATCATCGACGGATACAACGTCCTGCGTTCGGGAGCGCTACCGCATCTGCGCGATGCGGGGCCGAACCCCGATTTCGCCGACGATGCGTTCAACCGCGCACGCGAGGCGCTGATCAACGACGTGGTCATGTATGCGGGCGGGGATGCCGAGGCCGTCATCGTCTTCGACGGCAACCACGAGCCGCCGGGGAGACGCGGGCGAGAAGGTCGCCGGGGTCCGCATCGTGTTTTTCCACCGCAGGCAGCAGCGCCGACCGCGTCATCGAGAAGCTGAGCTGGACGCGCGCGACCGCGGCATCGAGGTCATGGTGGTCACGAGCGACGCGACCGTCCAGAACACCGTCTTCGGGTTCGGGGTCGATCGCATGAGCGCGAACGGCTTCAGCCGAGCGGTCGCGCGCGACGAGCACGAGCGCTCCTCGACGAAGCGCCGGGGAATCGCCGTCAAGAACACCGTCGCCGAACGCCTATCGCCGGGCATGGCCGATAAACTCGCCGCCCTGCGCGACTCGCTGGGCGCTGCGGGCGGAGGCTCTCCGAGAGGAACCGCATGAACATCGAAGTCGTCGCCGTCGGCAGACCTCAGGGAGCGCTTCTGGGCGGATGCGTGCGCGGAATACATCAAGCGTCTGCGCGGATACTGCACGCTCGCTGTGCGAGAGGTCCCCGATCGCGACCCGCGGATCTGCGGGGCGAAGAGGCGTCCCGCACGCTTGAGGGGCAAGGATTCTGGATGCGCTGCCGTCGCGCGCGCACGTGATCCTTCTCGACATCCGGGAAAAGCGCTTTCAAGCGAAGACATCGCGGGCCGCTTGGACGATCTCAAGCTCTCGGGCGTAAGCGACGTCGCCTTCGTCATCGGAGGATCCGACGGCGTGAGCGCGGACGTGCGCGCCCGTGCGGACGAGCGGGTATCGTTCGGCCGCATCACGCTGCCGCACAACCTCGCGCGCGTGGTCGCGCTCGAACAGATCTACCGTGCCTTCAAGATCAGCAGGGCACGAACCGTACCACAAGTAATCGCGGCCCCGTGCCGCATGTCGCGCGGCCTCGTCGGCCGCATCGGCGGCCAGGCGGCCGCCCTATCGAAAAGGAGAAGAAGGTGCCGTCGAAGAACACGCAGCCTCCTACGCTGTCATTTGAGGATGCGCAGCATATCTACCGGATCCTTACCAAGTCGTTCACGTTCGAGGAAGAATACCCGCTTGCGAATCTCGGGTGGTGCTTCGTGCGCGAAGGCATCGACAAAGAATCGTACGGCTTCATCAAGCTGCGCACGATGCTTGCCGAGCTCGAGTTCGTGACGCTTTTTATCGCGCGAGATCAGCGGCGAGTTCAGTCGACCTTCATCCTCCGCGAGGCGCCTGGGTATGCACTCGATGCGTCTGAAGGCGCTTCAGGGAGCCAGACCGGGCCGATACCGCGGATGCGGCCGACGGCGCTGCGGAGACTGGAAACCCGCGCTTGGATGAGCCCGGCGGCGCCGGTTCGGAAGATGCCGACGGATCGGAGGCGACGGACGATTCCGCAGCCGATGCGCAGGATTCCGACGAAGCTCCTGCGGCGGAAGCCGCTGCGAAGGCATCTTCCGAGACCGCCGCAGCCGGAGAGCCCGCGTCCAGCGTCGAGGCTCAGGCCGAGGCCCGAGGCAGAACCGGCTGAAAAAGCCCCGAAGAAGCCCGCGCGCGCGTGCGACGCGTTCCCGCAAGAAGAAGGAAGAGCCGGCCGCCGACGAGGCCGAGGCGCCTTCGGCCTCGGCTGCATCCGCGTCCGATGCCGCATCCGCTTCGAGCGCCACGCCTGCGGATTCGGATGCCGACAGGGGCCGACGCAGCGCGCCTGCGGAAGAAGCGGAAAAGGACGCGTCCGACGAGACGTCCGCACCCGCCAAACCCCGCGCGCGCACGTGCGACCCGGACGACCAAGGCCGCCAAAACCACCAGGACGCGCAAGACGGCCAAGAAGGCCGAGGCCGAGAAGCCTGCCGCATCCGACGATGCGGAGGGCGCGCGAATCCCGACTCGGACGCAGCCTCGACGGCTCCGTCCGATCGGCGACGGCACCCGTCGCCGATGCCGTTGCCGAGGTTTCGTCTGAAAGCGAAGCGGCTTCTGTCGCGGCTGCCGATGCTGCTGCCGAACCTGAGTCTGCGCCGGCGAAGAAGACGCGGCGCACCACGCGCAAGAAGGCCGCTCCGAAGGCGAAGGTCGCCGATGCCGAGCCGGCCGAAGCGGCGGAGGCCGCACCTTCGCCGGCCGATGCTCCGTCTCCGACGCGGAGGCGATCGATACGGAAGCAGAGGCCGAGAAGAAGCCCGCGCGTACCCGCACGACGCGTCGCCGCACACTCCACGAAGATGAAGACCGGGACGGAATCGGGCGATGCCGCCGACAGGGCCGAAGATGCCCCTGCGTCCGAAGCGGCTGCATCCTCGCCCGCGAAGAGCGCCGCCTCGTCCGAGGCGTCCGAGGCATCCGCCGCGTCCGGCAAGAGCGCGTCTGCACCTGCGGAAACCGTTGAGGTGCCTGCGTCCGATGCGTCCGCGTCTTCCGAATCCGCGCCCGAATCGGCATCTGAGGCAACGCCTGAAGCAGCGCCCGCTCCGTCCTCTTCGCGCCGCGGCAGGCGCGGCGGCGCGGCCGCGGCCGGGGTCGCGGCGATGCGGAGCGGAAAGAGGATGCTTCCGCCGATCAGGGCGCCGAAACATCCGATCAGTCGGGAGATGCCAAGCCCGCTGCGGGAAGGACGGCTTCGCGCACGCGCGGACGCCAGCAGAAATCCGTGGCGGCATCCGATGTGCTGCGCTCTACGATCAGAGCGCAATCGCCGCTACGCGCCCGCACGCGTGTTCGAACGCTTCGCGTATCTGGGGCACTGGAGGGATTTCCTGAAGAGCCTCGCGGCCATCGCGCTTCCGGAGCCATGGGACTTCAACGGCGATGCCGACGTCGCTCCGCGTCGGTACACCATCCTGAGCAACTACATCCGCTACACGTTCTATCGCCTGACGCTCGAGGACAAGATCGGCTACTCGTCCGACGAGACGTTCTGCGCGTTCAACACCAGGGCTCGTGGATACCCATTACGACGACATCTATGCCTGCTTCGAGCGCAACGAGAAGACCGAGGCCTTCCAGCCCTGGTCGTTTACGAGCTTCTGCACGGCGGGCACGGGACGCTCGGCAAGCAGCTCGTGCGCGAGCTCAACCCGCTTCCGCAGCCGGCGAGCTACCTGTCGCGCAAGGAAGACCTGCCTGTTCGATCTCGACCGCCAGATCGTGTGCGACATCGAGCACATCGTCATCGACAACATCCATCGCCTGCCGCTCGAATTCCTGCGCGACGAGCTCGCCTCGTCGAAAAGAATGCATGGCGGTGCTCGCCGATATCAGAATCGGCCCCGGACGCAGAGGCGGAAGCCGAGGCGTATGACAGATCTGCGCACCATCATTTTCCACGAAGTCGCGCCTATTCAGCCGCTTGAGCAATAGCGTGAACGCTGCGATCGACATCGCGCGCCGCCAGGTGCGCTGGAACTACAAGACGGCTGTGCCTGCGTACTATCCGCGGACCAACAACATGAACCTGCTGCGCCGCTGAACCTGACCGAAGACAACATCCCCGATGTCGCGCTCGTGGTCGAACTGCAGAAGTCGGGTAACTACCAGGGGCAGACGATCATCACGATGGTGCAGGGCCTATCGCGACGCGCGTCTGGTGTGCCGCCCGTACATCGACTGGCTGTCGCCGGCGACGATCGTCGACGAGATGGATGATGACGACGATGACGACGGGCAGGATCCCGAGGGCGAGACCGAAGCCTGAGCCGGATGAGCCTCGCCCGTGTGCGTGGCGCAGCGTGCTCCGGGCAGCCAGGCGTGCATCGGGCCTCGCCGTGCGTCCGTATGCGTGGGTGCATGACGGGGAATCCGAACGGCGCCGTTGGATAACGAGGAAGGAACCACCATGAAGATCGATATGGCCGAGGTCGAAGACCTGCTGGGAGAAGATCCCATATGCTGCTCGTCGACGTGCGCACGCGTGCGGAATTCGACGAGGGCACGATTCCTGGAGCGGGGAAACATGGCCGTGGGCGATATTTGCGACTGCCTGTACGACGAAAGCGATCGCCGAACGCGGGCTCGATAGGATCGCGCACGCGCGGGGCATGGAGCTGTCCGACGACGCATCGGTGATCGTGCTGTATTGCCGAAGCGGCCAGCGCAGCGCGCGTGCCGTCGAGCATATGGAGGCGCTCGGATACATGAACGTGTACGACGCCGGCGGCATCGGCGGCTGGCACGGCGAAGTGGTGACGAGCGCTCAGGAACGGGCCGAAAGCTTCTCGAAGCGGGATAAGGCGGCCGTCGCAGCAGCTCGGAAGACCGGACATGCGCGAGGGCATGGCCATAGATCGCGCCTGCAGCTGCGGGGCACTGATCATGCCGAGGGACTGAACCCGTTCTCGGCATGATCGGATTCCCCGTCCTCTGGCGATCTGAGAACGTCCTGCTCAGATGACTAATGAAAAATTAAGTATTTACGCAAGCGCCTGCTTTGGTCTCGTTTCAAAGGTGAGGCGCCTCCCTCTGTCTTGGACATAGAATCCGCAGTAGAGTTCCATATCGAGAGAGAGGAAGAGGGAGATGAGCGGATACTTTGGAACCGATATGGTCGTATCCGAACTGCGTGAAGACGGGCTTCTCGTCATTCGCATCAATCGTCCCGACGTCGCGAACGCCTTGAACGGCGAGACTTCCGCGGCGATGGAGAACATCATGAACCATGCCGAGGCCGACAAGGCGGTTCGCGCCATCGTGGTCACGGGCACCGGCAAGGTGTTCTGCGCGGGCGAAGACCTCGGCGAGCTTTCTGCGGGCGGGGAATGCCAGACCGTGACCGAGCACGGCTTCGGCGGCCTGACGGCGCGTCTGTGCCCAAGCCCGTCATCTGCGCCATCGAGACGGCTCCGCGGCGGGAGGCGGTCTCGAGATCGCCCTTTCGTGCGATATGGTCGTCGCATCCGAACGCGCGAAGATGGGATTCACCGAGGTGGGCCTGGGCATCATCGCCTCGACGGGCGGCCTTGTCCGCATGGCGCGCGACGTGAACCGCAAGGGATTGCATGGAGCTTCTGCTCACCGGTCGCCGCATCAAGGCCGACCAGGCGAAGGCGCTCGGCATGATCAACTACGTCGTTCCTCCCGAGGAGGTGCTCGACAAGGCGATCGAGCTCGCGGAGGAATGCCTCAAGAACGCGCCGCTCGCCCTCAAATGGACCCATACGTCGTGCATGCCGCCGACCAGATGTCCGAGGAGGACGCGATGCGCTACAGCGACGCCGCGTACCGGTTCCTCGAAAAGACCGAAGACGGCATCGAGGGGCCGAGGCGTTCGTCGAGAAACGCGATCCCGTCTGGGTCGGCCGCTGAGGCTTCGATCGGCGCATACGAAAGCCCATCGAAGGAGGGGTGCGCAGGGCGCGCATCCCTCCTTTTTCGCGTATCCCTTCATCCGATGGCGATCGAAGAGGGCGACGGCCGGATTCGTCGTGCGCATATGCGGTGCAAGGAATCTAGGCACGGAATGCGCGAGCGGGGGTTTTCGCGATGCGAGCTCGGCACGGCGGCCTCGATGCGTGCGTCCCTTCGACGCGCGGCCTTGCGGGCGGCACGAGCCTTCCTTCTGGCGCGACCCGCGATCAGGCCTCCCGTTCGGGCGCAACCTGCGATCAGGTTCCTCGTTCTGACGCGACCCGCGGCCCTCCCTACGAGGGAAACGGCCAGTAGTCGGGAAGCGTGTCGATCGCGGCCCTGTCCGTCGGCGCTGTTTCTCCGGCGGGCACTTTGCGCTTGGTGACGTAGTCGATGAGATCGGACCGCTTGTGGATCTGGGTCTTCGCGTAGATGTGCTGGATATGGGTCTGCGCGGTGTAGCTGGAGATGAAGAGCTGCTTGCCGATCGCTTTCGGCCGTGTATCCGCGCACGACGTACGAAAGGACGTCTTTTTCGCGCGAGGACAGGCCGAACTCCTTCGCGACGGCTTCGATCTGCAGGTCGAGCTCGGCAAGGGGAGTCGATGGGGGCGGTCAGCGCGGCGATCGCGTATTCGCGGCGCACGAGCGGGATGATGAGCACGACGAGGATGATCATAGAACGCCATGGTCACCGGGGTGAGCAGCAGCTTCTCAAGGGCGGCGTTGTGCTCGAAGACGACGGCGATGCCGTTGCCGACGAGTATGCCGGCGCGTGCGAATCCGCCGGAGAAGCCGAATGCCGTCGCGGGGCTGATATATCCGTTCGACGAGAGGGACGCCGATGTACATGAGGAGCAGGGATCTCGCAGATGAGGGATATGGTCAGCGCCGTAAGGAAGGCGGGAAGATACAAAGGCGACGTCGTTTGTGGCATAGAGGGATGACGGCTATGGTCGCGAATGCGAGCATCCAGGGGAACAGACGATAGATGTCGAATTTCCGGGACAGCTTCCGAATACGCCTATCACGCCTAAGACGGTGCCTCCGACCAAGGCGCCGACCGTGAACGTTGAATCTCGAACGCCAGGTCGGGCACGGGAATGATGGCGACCACGAAGTAGCATCGCAGTACATGCGCTGATGCAGATTCCTCCGACGACCAGGGCGTTTCTGAATCCTTTGCTCCGTTCGTTCTGGGGAAGCGGTTTTGGGGTAGTCGAGGCGCGTCGCGCTCGTGCGGATGCGGATCAGACACCAGCTCGACATGATGGGCAGCAGCGCGACGAACGCGTCGCCTGCCAGCGTCGGCAGGACGATGGTCGCCGCGAGGGAGAAGAGCACGACGGCGCTCACGGTCAGCGCGACCTGTCCGATATGGTATGACGCCTTGATCGTCGCGTACCATTCGCCCTGATTGGATCCAGAGCAGCGCGTTGAAAATGCCGAGCGCGATAGGCAAGGCGATGGTCATGACCGGGTTTTTCCGTGGTCGAGATGCCGAGGCAGAGCGCGAGCCCTCCAGGAAAGGACCGCAGGCGTCACGTAGAGCAGAGGCTTCGCGTCCGAGAGGTGCCGTTCGCTGCGCAGAAGCAGGGGCGTGACGAACAGGGCAAGGGTCGAAGAGGCGAGCATGACGAGCCAGGCCACCGTGACCTGCCACGCGAGCAGCTCAACGTTCAGATATGCGTTCGGGACGAACCATATGCAGTGAAACCATGCGATGATGAGCGATATTCCCACGTAGAGCGTGATGGCCGGCTTTGCGCTTCTTCGCGGCGGCCTTATCCGTCAGGACGCAGGAATCCTGCGCGGCCCCTCGTGCGATTTCCTGGATTTCACCTGATCGGTCATAGCGACTGCCAATCCCTTCTTCGCGTTCCCCTATGCATCGGAGGTTCAGAGGCAGGCCGCGTCGAATTATGGAGCCGCGCCTCGTGACGGATGGGATATGAGATTCATCGAGCTTGGTGCTGACGGGTTCATTAGATTAAACCACCCCGGCGACGTTCTGTCATCGGGAAACGGGAAAGGAGAATGCGCCTTTCCTTCGCACGGGGCTTTCAACGGATCGGCTTTTCGTCAGCCGATGCGCTCGATGCCGGCATGCACCGTGCGGCGCAGCGTTTCTCGCGCAGCCGTTCCGTTCCTCCGACGGAGGAGGACGACTGCGCGTCCCGAGGATCGCGAAAGGTTCGATCCGTTCGGTCCTTCACGGCGGCACGGACGTTCGGGCTGCGTTCCGGCTTTGAGGTCCGAATCGAAAATCGCATCACCATACACAATATATTGGCGCATGAAATGAAAAGCACATCATCTTGCGTACTAGAAAAAACTAAGTAATCGGCCATTACTCGTTTTCGAGCGATGCTTCATGAATCCTCCATGTGGAGAATCTCCATAAAACGACGCCGGAAGGACGGCAATGGATGGGCGTTCTTCCGTGGCGCGTCGTGAAGGGGACCTCACGCGGCGAAGGGAGGCGAGAGAGGCGGCGGTCCCGTCCTGCGAGCGCATCTCCCCTATTCCTTTACGGTGACGGGCCTATAAGGAATCGGGGAGCTGCAGGGTTGGATGCATTGCATACTCGAAGAAGGGAAGGCTCATGCTGCTTGCAAAGAGCAAGGGTGAAGTCACCTACAAAGATATCTCCGGACTTCACAAGTGGTTCCTGGTCATTCTGATCTCGATGGGTTCATCGGTCGTATACACGCCGATGTATCTGAAGAACATTTTTCTACGATCCCTGATGCAGGCCATCGGATGCAGCAATGCCGACTTGGGCATGATGGTTTCCATGTACGGCATCGCGGCGGTCGTCTGCTACCTGCCTTCGGGCATCGTCGCCGACAAGTTCCGCATGCGCACGCTTGCGACCGTCGGCTTCGTCGGGACGGCGGCTCTCACGTTCGTCTACGCCGCGCTTCCGTCCCTCGTCGTCTGCTACATCATCTTCCTCGGCATGGGAATCACCTCGATTCTCATCTGGTGGGGCACCCGCTACAAGGTCATCCGCCTGTGCTGCGAGGAAAACGAATACTCTCAGAAGATCGGCATCAGCTATTCGATCTACGGCCTGGCGGGATTGGTCGTCGGCCTCGTCAACACCGCGATCGTCGCATCGTTCGCCGACGCCGTCACGGGCGTGCGCGTCGCGATCGTCTTCCTCGGCGCGATCCTGCTCATCATGGGCGTCCTGTCCTATATCCTGATTCCCGACTTCAAGGGTGAGATCAGCCAGAACTCCGGTCTCTTCGATCTCAAGGATGCCGTCGAGGCGTTCAAGTGGCCCGGCGTCATCTGGGCGGCGCTCACGATGTTCTTCGTGTATTCCGTCTATCAGGGCGCGACGCACACCACGCCCTACATGACGCAGGCCTTCGGCGCGGACGACACCCTCGTCAACGTCATCGGCCTCATCCGCACCTACGGAATCGGCCTGCTCGCCGGTCCGGTCGTCGGCTGGCTTGCGACGAAGATCAAGAGCGCTTCCAAGGCCATGGTCATCTGCTCTGCTCTCCATCGGCCTGCTCATCGGCTTCATCGTCATGCCGACCACTGCCGGCGTGGCCGTCGTCGCCTCCATGGTCGTCCTATTCGGTTTCACGACCTACGGCGCCTTCTCCGTCGGTTCTTCCCGCTGTCCGAGATCAAGATGCCGATGCGCATCTTCGGTACGGCCACCGGCCTGCTGTCCGTCATCGGCTTCATGCCGGACATGTTCATCCACGCTTGGTACGGCTCGATGATCGATGCGAAAGGCCCTCGATGCCTATCCGCAGATCTTCGGGATCGAAACCGCTCTCGCCGTGGTCGGGATCTTCTGTCTGGCCATGCTTCTCCGCACCGTGAAGAAGCATTCCCAGCAGATCGAAACCGAAGGCACCGAATAACCGGCATCACGTCCGCGTCGGCCGCCTCGAACCTTCGACGGCCGACGCGCATCCGAGACGGAGAGAGATCTCATGGACAACAAGCTCGATGTCATGCGCTCTCATGACGGATCAGATGAAGGCCGTCGTGCGCAAACAGAAAGAGCTCGTGAGGATGCATTCGCGATAGATGTCGGATACGACGAGATGCGTGCGAACTACATCAAGGAGCGCCGTTTCTGGAACGAAAGGCGGCCCCGTGATGTCCTCGACCGAAGAGATGGCCCTCGAAGGCCCGGCAGGCCCGTTCCGCGTGCGTCTGTATCGTCCGACCGCATCGGTCGAGGCGCGCCCCTGCGATCGTCTACATCCATGGGGGCGGGTTCGTCGTGGGGAAACTGCGATACCCACGACCGCGTCTGCCGGCTGATCGCCGCAGGGACGGATGCCGTCGTTGCGAGCGTCGACTACCATCTGTCTCCCGAATCGAAGTTCCCTGACGAATATCCGGGAATGCGCGCTGGCGGCGCGGCACATCCATGAGCATGGTGCCGAGCTCGGCATAGACGGCGACGATATCTCGCTTGCCGGCGACTCGGGCGGCGCGGTGCTTTCCATGGCGACCAACCTATGGCTTCGCGACGAGGTGGGCGATAACGCGTACGTGAAGGCCCTGCTGCTCTACTACAGGCTACTACGGCCTGCGCGATTGATGCTCCCGCCGCCTCTTCGGATCCTCCATCGACGGTCTGAGCAAGGAAGATCTGGCGTATTACGATTCGTGCTGGATAGGCGATCTGACGGATGAGGCGCTGGACAGCCCGTACTACGACATGCTTTCGAACGATCTCAAGACGTCCATGCCGGGCTGCTACATCGCGTCGGCCGGGCTCGATCCTCTGCGCGACGACAGCGCATGCCTGCATGCGATCCTCGACGAGATGGGCGTTCCCAACGTCTACGAGAATTTCGAAGGCGTCCTGCATGCCTACATCCATCACACGCGCATGCTCGACGAAGCCAACGTCTGCATCGAGCACAGCGTCGATTTTTGAAAACGGCGACACGAGTTCGCTTTAGCAAGAAGGCCGGCAGCGGGCCCTTACGGCCCGCAGGCGCCGGCTCACCGACGAGCGCGCCGCAACGCGCGCCCCGATACAGAGGAGGACCTCCATGGACTTCAGTTTGACCGATGAGCAGGAGTTGATCGTCGAGAGCTATCGCGACCTCATGGAAAGCGAGAATTGGGAGACGTATTTCCACAGAGTGCGACGAGAATCCACACGTATCCTGCGATGGACGAAGGCGCTCTGCGACCTCGGGTTCGACAGGATCGCTTCTTCCGGAGAGCACGGCGGACTCGGACTCGAGGACCCCAACGTCACGCCTCATGGCCATCTACGAGGGCTCGGCCGCCATGGCGCCCCGACCTACGTGCTCTATGAGCTCACCGGCTTCACGACCATCCTGCGCGAGGGCACGCCTGAGCAGATCGACGCCATCCTCGGCTCCCTGGGTTCAGGCGAGCAGATCTTCAACTCCGCCTGCACCGAGCCCGGCGCGGGTTCCGATGTCGGCGGCCTGACCACGACCTACACACGCCGCAATGGGAAGATCTACCTCAACGGCACCAAGACGTTCATCACGTCGTCCAAGGGCGTCAAGTATCTGATCATCATGTGCCGCGATGCCGATAACCCCGATGTCATCAGCGAGATTCTTCGTCGATATGTCCAAGCCCGGCATCGAGCTGTCCCCGCTGCCCAAGCTCGGCCTTCGCATGGATTCCTGCTGCGAGGTCTATCTCAACGACGTGGAGATGGAGGAGAAGGACTTCTTCGGCACGGAAGGCAACGGCTTCAACCGCGGCATCGCCGACTTCAATTTCGAACGCTGGCTTGTCGGCGCCTGCGATTACGGTACGGCGATCTGCGCGTTCGAAGATGCCGCGAAGCACGCCTGGCAGCGTATCGCGTTCGGCAAGCCCGTCGCCCGCTTCCAGCTCAACACGCTGAAGTTCTGCACCATGAAGATCAAGCTCGACGCCATGAAGCACTATGCTGTACGAGGCGGCCTGGAACGCCGACAGGAACGCGGGGAACTACGACGCCGGCGCGGCCGCGGCATGCAAGTACTACTGCGCGAACGCATCCTTCGAGGTCGTCGACGATGCGATGCAGATCATGGGCGGCATCGCGGTCGCGAGCGAGCATCGGGTCAACCGCATCTGGCGCGACCTGCGCGTCGATCGCGTATCCGGCGGCACCGACGAGATGATGATCCTCACCGCGGGCAAAAGCGGCCATCAAGCCGTTCCGCCCGTAGGCCCGCACGTCCATCGAACGATTCGGGAAGAGCGCGGAGTGCGGCCGCCGAGGCCCTCGCCGATGCGCGCGACGACGGCGCGTCGCGCTCCGCCTTCATACGAGTAAGGAGACACACCATGACACTTCCAACCGAGAAGCCTTCGTTCGGCGTCCTTGATGGCGTGAAAGTCGTGTACGCAGCCGTCGAAGAAGCCGTTCCGCGCGCGATGCGACCCTCATGGCCGACTGGGGTGCCGACGTCGTCTGGCTCGAGGAACACCGGCGCCGGCGACACCGTGCGCGACACGAAATGGGTCAAGCGGGCCGAGCGCCGCAACCAGCGTTCCGTTTCGATGAACTACTTCCAGCGATGAGGGCAAGGGAGATCATCCGCAGGCTTGTCGCCGACGCCGATATCTTCATCGAGGCGTCGAAGGGCGGCACGTGGGCGCGCAAGGGCATCACCGATGAATTCCTGTGGGAGGCGAATCCCAAGCTCGTGATCGCCCATGTGTCCGGCTTCGGCCAGACCGGCGATCCGGGCATGGTCAAGCGCGCCGCCTACGACCCTGACGGTCATGGCGTATTCGGGCTACATGAGCCAGAACGGCACGCCCGAGCAGCCGATGAATCCCGGTCCGTACACGGGAGACTACATCAATTCGCTCATGCTGCTCAGCGCCACGCTTGCGGCGCTGCGCAAGGCCGACCGCACCGGGCAGGGGAGAGCATCGATTTCGCGATGTACGAGACGTTGCTCACCATGGGCCAGTATTACCTGGTCGATTACTTGAACGAAGGAATCGTCTGGCCGCGCCCCGGCGCCCGCAACCAGAATCTCTGCGGCATCGGCGAATACGCCTGCGCAGACGGCTTCATCAGGGCTGTGCCTGTACGGCGTCAGCCAGAACAAGTGACTCTGCTCGAGACCATCGGGCTCGGCCATCTCTGGGGACCGAGGACATTCCTGAAGACTGTTCCGCCCTGTGGCTCTCGAACCCGCATGCGGTCGAGATCGAGGCGCGCCTCGACGCCTACCGCCTCGCGCACAGCAAGTTCGACATCGAGCGCGATTTCTCCGAGCATCGCATCGCCGCCCAGGTCGTGAAGGAATTCCCCGATCTGGTCGAGGAAGAGCACGTGAAGCTGCGCGAGAACCGGGCTCGAATGGGAGATGGAAGACGGCGGCACGTTCAAGGGGCCTGAACGTCTTCCCGAAGTTCCAGCAGACGCCCGGCCAGGTCTGGCGTCCGCTGCCTTCCCTGGTGCGGACACGGCCGACGTTCTTGCGAAGATCGGCTATACGCCTGAGGCAGATCGCAGACCTCGAGGCCGCAGGGATCGTGAAGACCGCGTAGCTGCGCTTTCCGCGGGCCGGCCCGTGCGCGGTCGGCCCGCATACGTCATGGCCGCGATCGACAAAGGGGCGATAAGGCGTCATGCGTCTGTCCGACAGAGACATTGCGTACCTGGTGGACGGGGCTCGTCGAGCACTGCGGCGATCGGTGCTTCCTGCGTTTCAGGCATGCGACGCTTCGACGAGGTCGTTCACGTATGCCGAGTTCTACGCGTACGTGAGGCGTATGGCAAACTTCCTCATCGAAGACGGGGTGCGGCCGGGAGAGAACATAGCGGTGCAGCTGTACAACTCTCCGGGTCGATCGCCGCCCTTTTTCGCCATCACCGAGGCAGGCGCGGTTTCAGTGCCGTTGAATATCCAACATAAGCTGGATGAATGCGTGCGCGTTATCGAACGCTGCAACATCGAGGCGCATCATCACGGACCCTGATTTCCAGGGAATACTACGATGGGCGCGAGAGGATCGTATGCCATACCCGTCTGTACGTGAGCCACGTGTCGGACGGAACGCTTTCGCCCGGATCGATCGACTTCGATGCCGCGGTCGCGCGGCAATCGGACGTGCTGTCGGAGGTCAGGCCCCAGGCAAGCGGCGATGTCGTCGAGATCATGTTCACGTCGGGGACGACCTCGGCGCCGAAAGGCGTGGAGGTGACCCATGCCAACTTCGTGCTGAGCGGGCGGTACGGATGCTGGCAGCATGCCATGCGGCCAGACGACGTCTTCCTGACGACGATGCCGGCGTTCCATTCGAACTTCCAGCTCGCCGCCTTGCGCCCGTGCTCGCGGCAGGAGCGACCTCATCTTCGTGGCCAAATACAGCGCGCGAAGGTTCTGGTCCCAGGTGGTAAGCCATAGCGCCACGCTCACCCAGATGGTGTCCATGATGGTGAAGACCACGCTGATGCAGCCGGTCGATGCGCATGAGCGCGACCATCGCCTGAGAAGCGTTCAAGTACTACCTTCCGCGTGAGCGAGGAGAAGGATCGCTTCGAGAATCGGTTCCGCGCGCGTCTTCAGAACTGCTACGGGCTGACCGAGATCCATCTGCTGGGCGGCGACGGGAGCCTCCTTTCGGACGGGGGCCGCGGCCTTCGGTCGGGCGCGTCGGCATCGGATACGCCGTCGAGGTGAGGCGCGCCGACGGCTCGTGCGCCTCTTCCGGCGAAGAAGGGAGATCTGCATCAAGGCGTTCCCGGAACGACGCTTATGAAAAGGGTACTATCAGGGATGCGGCCGCGACCGCGCAGGCGCTGAGACGGCGACGGATGGCTCCATACCGGCGACGTGGGCGTCTTCGATGAGCGCGGATGGCTCTTCTTCGTCGACCGCGATTCGAACATGATCAAGCGGGCGGGCGAGAACATATCCGCCGCCGAAGTAGAGCATGCGATCATGGAAATGCCCCAGGTGAAGGAAGCTGCCGTCATCGGCGTCGCGGATCCCTGTGCGCGATGAGGCCGTGAAGGCGTTCGTGGCGCTGGAAGCCGGTGCGCACGTCTCGGCCGACGAGATCCGGTCGTTCTGCGCGCAGCGCCTCGCGGATTACAAGGTTCCGGGCTCGTCGCCTTCGTCGATGCCCTTCCGAAGACGAGCGTGGGGAAGGTCGCCAAGAAGCTCTTGCGCGAAGAATAGGGTCTTTTCGCATCGATGGGTCAGCTCGTTTCGCTTCACGGCAGGCGCTGCGGTTTTGCATCGGAAGGAGGCGTTTCCCGGCGCGCCGCGTTCGCGCCAGAATCCGACAAGGTGATGCGTTCGATGAGCGATATCAAAGGCAAAACCAAGGTCGTGAGTCCGCCGGGTTCGTCCGACCGTTCCGATCCCTCCATCGTCATCGACGATGTTCCCGCACTCCGTTTTTACGCCGCGTCTCGATCTTCTCAAGCGGAGGGTCGTTTCTGGACGGATACGTCCTTTCGCTGATAGGCGTGGCATTGACGCGAGATCAGACCCATGTTCGATCTGACGCCGTTCGAGAGCGGAGCCGTCGGAGCCTCGGTCATGCTGGGCATTCTTTTTCGGAACGATATTCGGCGGGTATCTGACCGACGCCATCGGACGCAAGCGCATGTTCACGCTCGACGTGATCGCCATCAGGGGTCTTCTCGGTCCTAAGCGTCTTCGCGACGACCCCTGCCCTGCTCGTAGCCGCCCGTTTTCGCCGTCGGCCTCTTCGTCGGAGCGGACTATCCGATCGCCACGTCGCTTATCGCGGAATACACGCCGCGCAAGCATCGGGCGATTTCGCAGGGGGCCGTTTCCGCGGCCTGGTACCTCGGCGCCACGGTGGCGGCGTTCGTCGGATACGCCCTGTACTCCGTCGACGGAGGCTGGCGTTGGATGCTCGGAAGCGCGGTCATTCCCTGCGCCGTCCTGCTCATCGGACGGCATGGCATTCCCGAATCGCCCATTTGGCTCTCGCCCAGAAGGGGCGGGTCGAGGAAGCGCGCAAGATCGTCGAGGACATCTACGGCGGGCGTCGAGATTCCGCACGAAGACGTCACGGAGAAGATCCCTCTGGGGCGGCTGCTTGCGAGCGGATACCTCAAGCGCATGCTCTACGTCGCCATCTTCATCATGTGCCAGGTCGTGCCGATGTATGCGATCTACATCTTCGGCCCCGACATCATGTCCGCCTTCGGACTCGGCGAAGGCAGGGCCTCCATCCTCGGCGAAAGCGCCGTGAGCCTGTTCTTCCTCGTGGGAACGATACCGGCGATGTTCTGGCTCAATTCCACGGGCCGCAGGAAGCTCGTCATCCTCAGCCTTTCCATGATGTTCGTCGGGCTGCTCGTCCTCGGCATCTGGCCGACTGCCCCGATGTACGTCGTCATCGCCGCCTTCGGGCTCTACGCCCCTCTTCAGCGGAGGGCCGGGAATCCTGCAGTGGCTGTATCCGAACGAGTTGTTCCCGACTTCGGTGCGCGCTTCTGCGGTCGGCATCGCCATCGCCTTCACGCGCATCTTCACGATCGCGTCGACCTACGGCATGCCGTTGTTCTTGGAAGCCTTCGGGATCGGTGCGACGATGCTGGTTGCAGCCGGGCTCGTGGGGGACAGGGCTGGTGCTGTCGTATATCATGGCGCCGGAGACCAAAGGGGCGAGACGCTTCTGGAGTCGAGTTCTTTGTGAGGGTCGGCATCTCAGGCATGGAAGGGCGTGCGATATGGACGTGAGGATAGCGCTCGATGCGCGGAACAAGAAGATGATCGCGATCGTCGTGCTGGTGCTTGCGGGGACGATCGCGGCCGTCGTCGAGGGCCATGGTCGCATTCCCGGACAACGTCCGCGCGCCTGGCCGTTCTCGTCCTCGCGCTCGCCACGGTCGTGGGCGCGGTCTTCTGGATCCTTCAGAAGTTCGTGGCGCGGCGCTCCGAAGAAGACGCGCGGGCGGCGGGCGAGCGCATCATCGACGCGTACCGCGACGGCGGAAGCGTGAAGGGGCTTCTGGGCGAATGCGAGCGATACCTCGATGCGAACACAGCCCTCGAGGCGAGGATCGATTTCATGGAGCGCATCGCGCGCATGCTGATCGAGACGGGCATGCGCGCGATGCGCGCACGGTCGTCGCGTTCGCGGCCGATCGCAATCTTCTGCCCGACGGGAGCGCAAGCTGGATGCCGCCGTGCGTCGGCTCGGCATGTGATCGCCTGCACGAAGAACCGCGCCCCCAGATCCCGGAACGAATGCTTCCTGGTTCTGGGGGTGCGGTTCAAATCTGGAGGGGTGCGGTTCGATAAGGCTTCGCCCTTTTCCGTCCATGCGCGCCTGCATGGACGTCGGCCTTCGCCGGCTTTAAACGGCTTCGCCCTCGACGAGGATCTGCGGCCGTTCGGGCACGGAGATGTAGTTCCTGGTGTTGGCAAGCCCCATGGCCACGGTCGATCCGTTATGCAGGAGCGACGACGTCTGGGCGTGATGACGCCGGCGATGCCGAGCGCGAGCGGCGCGGAGTTGAACGCCATCGTGCGAACGAACGAGCCGTCCAGCCGCTCGATCAGACCCTGGCTCAGCTTGCGCAGGTTCACGATGCTCTCGAGGTCGGATCCCGTCAGGACGATGTCGGCGACTTCCTTGGCGATGGCCGAGCCTTGGCCATCGCGATTCCCATCGGACTTCGAAAGGGCGGGGAGTCGTTCACGCCGTCGCCCACCATGGCGACCACGTAGCCTTCGGCTTTGAGCGCTCGAGATAGGCGAACTTGTCCTCGAGGAAGCATGTCGGCCCTGAATTCGTCGATGCCGGCCTCCGCCGCGATGCGCTCCGCCGTCTTCTCGGCGTCGCCGGTAAAGCGTGACGATCTTCTTGAAGCCGAGCGTGCGCAGCGTGATGCAAGAGGCCTTCACATTGTCCTTCAGCGGATCCTGGAGCCCCAGGACGCCGACGAGCGTGCCGTCGACCGCCAGATAGAGCAGGGAGAGCCCGTGAAAATCGTCTTCGAGCTTCTTGACGAGCGTGCAGGAATCTCCACGTGCTCGTCTTCCACGACGAAGTGGCGCGATCCGATGACGACGCGCTTGCCGCCGACGATGACGCGATGCCGTGCGCGACGATGTATTCGACCTCGGCGTGGCGCTCGCGATGCTTGATGCCTCGTTCGGCGGCGGCGTTCGACGGCGCGCGCGACGGGGTGCGGGAAATGCTCTTCCAGGCGGGCGGCACCCAGACGGAGGATCTCCTCTCCGGGCCATTCCGGGACGATGGGGTCGATCCGCACGAGCTTGGGCGTGGCTTCCGTCAACGTGCCGGTCTTGTCGAAGACGATGGCGTCGGCCTTCGCGAAGGTCTCGAAGTGCTTCGCCCCCTTCGTCATGACGCCCATCTTGGCGGCGCTGCTCATGGCGGTCATGACCGCCACCGACCCGGTCAGCTTGAGGCGCGCAGGAATAATCGACCATGAGGGCGGCCGACGTCCTGACGAGGTCGCGCGTGGCGAGTGCGACGATGCCTGCGAGCAGGAAGTTGTACGGCACGATCCGATCCGCCATGCGCTCCATGCGCGACTGCGCCTCGGATTTCAGGGCATCCGACTGCTCCACCATCGTGACGATGCTGCGCAGGCGGGTGTCGCCCGCCTCGGATTTGACGCGCACGAAGATCTCGCCGTCTTCGACGGTGGTGCCCGCGTACACATCGTCTCCGACGCCGCGCGGGATGGCGAGCGGCTCGCCGGTGAGCGTCGCCTGGTTGACGGCGGCCTCGCCGCGTTCGATCACGCCGTCGACGCTGATGGCCATGCCGGTGCGCACGACGATCAGATCGCCCGCCGCAAGATCGACGGTCGGGATGGAGATCTCCTGGTCGTCCTCGATCTTCTGCGCGCGCTCGGGAATGTCGAGCAGGGACGTGATGAGCTCGTTCTCCGGACGCTGCGCGCGGTATTCCTCGAACGTTTCTCCGACGTTGAGCAGCAGCATGGTCTCGCCGGCCGTTGCGGGGTCTTCTCTGACGAACGACATGGCGATCGCCGCGGCGTCGAGCACGGGGACGGTCAGCCGCCCTGAGCAGCTCGTCGATGCCGGCTTTCAGGGAACGGCAGGAACGCGGCGACCGTGAAGGCCGCGCGGATGGGTGCGGGAAGGAACCAGCGCTTGGCGAAGTACGCGCCGATGAGATTCGCCAGATTCAGGAAGAGGCGGTATGCGCGCGGGGCCAGCGTGATGGCGTATTCGCTGCGGGCCTTCTCGATGTCGTCAGGCCCGATCGAGCACAGGTGCCCGATGACCGACCTGCGCGCGCCCTCGACAGGCGTGTACTCGACCGCCATCTGCGCTATGCGTCCGTATACCCGCACCTTGGTCACGTACATGCACTGGTGCGCGACGGTGATGAGCGCGTCGATATCGCGTTCGGGGACGCGACCGGCGAGCCCGAGGCGCATGGCGCCCGGGAAATTCCTTCATGATGCGTATCTGCATGTCGCGGCTCGCTTGCGATGCGTGTGTGCGGGCGGCGGCCCTCCTGACGAGAATCGGCTAGCCTCGTGCGAGGACTAGCCGATTCGGAAACGTCGCGCGAGGGCGCGGTCAGGCCAGGTTATTCGGCCTCGGCCTCGAGCGCAGCGTTGATGAAGTTGGCTTCGGAGACGATGTCGTCGACCTCGGCCTTAGCCTCGCTCGACGATGTCTTCGTAGCTCTGTTTGGCACGCAGTCCGGCAGCGACGCGCTTGGACATAGCATTTACGCGGGCTCGCTCTTCAGGGCCTTCGAGGCCGAGGGTGCCGATGAGGAAACCGCACCCGATGAAGCCCTCATTTCTTTCCGAACATATCCGCATCCTTTCTCTTAGGTGTCGTGTCTGCGTGAAGGTCGGACGCAGCCTTTCGAAAGGGTCGCGAACGATCTCTCTGGCAGTGTTATATCACACGCGCAGCGGTTAATCGCGGTAAACATGAAGCGTCATCCTTTTCTAACAAATATGCAGGTCAAATGCACGTATGCGGTACACTTGGGTAACTTTTCCTCCAGGGCCGCGGCAGGGGTTTCGAACGTGTTTCCAGGTTTTGGGTGCGATGCGATTCGTCGCGCGAGTTCAGCCGAAAGGTGCAGATTCAGGTAACTTGCGCCGCGAAATGTTGAGACTCTGATGCGATCGAGTGCGCGTATCGCGCGCCGACGCACGGATAGGCGCGTCGCAGCCGTGCGTCGGCGCCCGTCGCGGACCCGTGAAATGCCGTAGTTTTCAGAGGAGTTTCTTCATGAATGCTTCAACTTTGGTCATCGTCGCCGTCATCGTCGTGCTCGCGTTCTTCGCCGGGCGTCGCATGTTCGCCGTGTATTTCGGGGAACAAGGGGTGCTGCGCGGATCCACGAAACCGTACGCGAAGAAGTTCGCGAACGTGACGGTCGAAGACGCCGACGAGTCGCACTATCCCTATGCGCTCGAGCTTATGATCGGTGGTATGACCTGCTGCAATTGCACGCGCGCGGTCGAGAACGCCATCAACAGCCTGCCGGACGTCTGGGCCACGGTCGACCTCGAAAGCCGCAAGGCCACGGTTCGCTCGAAGCAGCCTCTCGATCAGGATGCCGTCGAATCCCTGGTCGATGCGGCCAGCTATTACATCATCCGCCTTCCCAAAGAGGCCGCGGAGAATTGAGCGACGCATCGGGCTTGCGGCTGAATGGCCGTCACGCCGCGCACGGACGTTCCTGCGCAGCGTGACGGCCGTCGTCGCGCATGCGCCGGCTTGAGGCTGCGTGCAGCGCCTCGTCACATCGCCGGCGCCGCGCCGTCCCGTCCCGCGCATCCCTATACGGTATAATCCTCCCGCTGCTTATCCGCAGCGCCGTTCGCGCAGAACCGACGGGAACGACGTGGCCATTCGCAAGATGACGAAGGCGGAGAAGAGCTGGATCATGTACGACGTGGGCAATTCCGCGTTCGTGCTGCTCTCGACGGCCTTGATCCCGGTCTATTTCAGCTCGATCGCCACAGGAAACGTCGTTGTGGCTTGGGGATACGCCGAAACCATCGCATCGCTTGCCATCGCGCTCGTCATGCCCGTCCTCGGCAGCCTCGCCGACGCAGAAGGGCATGCGCAAGCAAAGTTCGTCGCCGGCACGGTGGGCACAGGCGCCGTCGCCTGCGTGGCCCTCGGCCTGCCTTCGAGAGCGCGTTCGTGTTCCTGCTCCGTGTACGTGATCGCGTCCATCGCGCTCAACTCGTCCACGGTCTTCACGACGCCCGCTTCTGGTGGACGCCACCGACGAAGACCGGTTCGACATCATCTCCAGCAACGGTTATGCCTGGGGCTATCTGGGAAGCACCGTGCCCTTCATCGCGTGCCTGGGGCTCGTGCTGGGTGCGGGGTCGATCGGGCTGTCAACGCCGACGGCCATAGAAGCTCGCCTTCGCCATCACGGCGCTCTGGTGGATCGCGTTCACGATTCCCCTGATGCGCAACGTGCATCAGTCGCATTCAAGGAACGCCCAGAGCGTCTTTTCGCGGATTCGTTCAAGGGCCTGCATGCGACGCTGAAGAACATCTGGAGCGAAACGTCGTTGCGCTACTTCATCCTCGCGTACTTCTTCTATATCGACGGCGTGCATACGATCATCCGCCTGTCCACGAGCTACGGCACCGATCTGGGCATCAGTTCGACCCAGCTCGTGCTCGCGCTTCTGGTCACGCAGTTCGTCGCCTTCCCCTCGGCCATCGTCTACGGACGCATGGGCGCCCGCTTCGGCACCAAGCGCATGCTGCTCGTGGGCATCCTGGGCTACGCCTTCATCACGTTCTTCGCGGCGCTCTTCTTGCGCAGCGCCGTCAGGTTTGGATCCTCGCCATCATGGTCGGCCTGTTCCAAGGCGGAATCCAGGCGCTTTCGCGGTCCGAATTCAGCAAGCTCGTTCCGAAGGAGCACGCCAACGAAGTACTTCGGCTTCTTCGAGCATCTTCGGCAAGTACGCTTCGGTCATGGGAACGTTCCTGGTCAGCACGATCACGGTGCTCACGGGCATGAGCTCGATCGGCGTGTTTTCGCTCGTGCTTTTGTTCGCCGTCGGATTCGTCTTCATGTGGAAGGTTCCGGATTCCGTGCGCGCCGACGGGGCTTCCCAAGGATAGGGAAGGCGTCGCGCGGACGCCGTCGGAGCAGGCGGAGATTTCGGAAGACGTCTCGCGCGCCGCGGCGCGCCAGTATGCAACGGGCTCGGCGCCGCGGTCCCGCGCTCATCGTCCGCATGCCCGGACGAGCTTCGTCTCGCGGTTTGTGCCCGGAAGGCAACGGGCGTTGACGAAAGGCGGAGAATCTTCCGAGCCGCTTGCTTTCATCGCCGTCCCGCTGGGATGTGCCTCACGAATACACGAGGAGGCGACTCATGAGCGATATGCCCCGGTCCGCTGAGGATGAGATAGAAGAGTTGAAGGCCCGGATCGCGGAAGCGCAATCCCGTATCGAGGAGCTGTCGTCTCAGGGCGACGGACGCACCTTCGGCTCCGGCATCTGCGGATGAGCCCGCCAGGATGCGGCGTTCGCACCGGCTGCCTCGACGCCGCCCGCAGCTCCCGGAGCCGGCGTCCCGGGGTCCTTCGTATCAGCAGTCGCCCGCCCAGCCGTTCTCAGAGGGCATGCCGCAGCCCCGCAGTCCTTCGCGCCGCACGCTCGTTCGCTGCGGGCAGCGTTTCCGCCAAAGGCCCGTCTTTCCAACGGCCTTCGGACGCGTACGCGTATCGGCAGCCGGAGCCGACGTATCAGGCCGCGGCTCAGCAGCCGGGCCAGCGCAGCCTTCAGGCGCCTGCGGATGCCGGCAGCAGGCCTCTCGATACCAGGCGTCCGGTCCGCGTCCTATCCGCCCTACGGGTATCGGGATCCCGCGCCCGCGCAGAAGGATCACGTCGTCGCCGAGCTTCTCGCCATCTTCTTCGGCTGGCTCGGCATCCATAAATTCTATCTGGGCTACCCGATGCCCGGATTCATCATGCTCGGCATCACGCTGCTCGGAGGGGACGGTCACCTTCGGCCTTGCCAGCATCGCCATGGGCATCATCAGCGTCATCGAAGGCATTCTGTACCTGACGCGTTCGCAGCTGGAATTCGAGCAGCTCTACGTCTGCGCGAAGAGGGAATGGTTCTAAGCTCCGAACCTATGGTTCTAAGTCTCGCATCCATGGTTCGAAACCCGAATCCGCCGTCGCTTCTCCTCGCGCCCGACCTCATCTGTGTGTTATCTGTGAACGTAATGGGGTAGAATTCGAGCCATCCGAGATTACCGGAGAAAGGGGCGAACCTGGAAAGGTACGGTGGTTTTTCATGGCAGCTCCTGAGACCTTGCATGTCCGCAACATCGTGTTGGTCGGACAGGATGGTGCCAGGCAAGACTTCCCTGGCAGAGCAATGCTTTACATTTCCGGCCAGACTTCGCGCATGGGCGACCCACGACGGCAAATCCTGCATGGATTACGATCCCGGGAAATCAAGCGCAAGTTCACGATGAGCACCTCCATCGCCCCTATTCCTATAACGACTATAAGATCAATCTGCTCGACACGTCAGGGCCATCCCGATTTCATCGGCGATACGCTCCGCCACGATGGAAGCCGCCGAAATGGCCATGTTCGTCATCGATGCCGTTGCGGGTCCGCAGGTCATGACCACGCGTCTGTGGCACGAAGCCGAATACATGCGCCTGTCGCGCTCCGTCTTCGTCAACCATATCGACCGCGAGAACGCCAGCTTCGACGTCATCATGGCGCAACTCCACGCGCGCTTCGGCAGCCGTCTGGGCGCCGTCACCATTCCCATCGGCGTCGATCGCGAATTCCGCGGCATCATCGACGTTCTGCGCATGAAGGCGCATTACATCGACAGGGACAAGGATCGCGTCGAGGAGATTCCTCCCGAATACGCCGACGTGGCGCAAGCCGCGCGCGATAAGCTCTGCGATCTGGTGGCCGAGGCCGACGACGAGCTCATGATGAAGTATCTCGACGGCGAGGAGCAGCTGACGCAGGCCGAGCTCAGCCTGTTCGACAAGGCCATCGCCAGGGCTCTTCATCCCCGTGTTCGTCGGCTCGACCATCATCCTTCAGGGCATCAAGAGCCTGATGGACGACATCTGCACCTACTTCCCGCATCCGACGGCGCACGGTCCCATCGCGCTGGCCGACGGCGGCGAGATCCGCGTCACCAAGGAAGACCAGCAGCCCGCGGGCTTCGTGTTCAAGACCTGCTCGATCCGTACGTCGGCCGCCTGAGCTTCGTGAAGATCATCTCGGGCGCTTCGCGCCGGGCGTGGAGCTCATCAACGCGCACGCGCAGAAGGAGCGCATCGGCCACATCGATATCATGGTCGGCAAGGGAGACGCGTGACGTGAAAAAGCGCGTTCGCCGGCGACATCATCGTCATCCCCAAGCTTACCGAGACCCGCACGGGAGACACCCTTTCTCATACCGGCGACGTCGAAATCGCCCGCTCCCGTTCCCCGAGCCTCTGTATCGCGGTGGCGATCGAGGCCGCCGAGAAGAAGGAAGAAGGCAAGCTCGGCACGTTCCTGGCCCGCCTGACCGAGACCGATCCGACCATTCGCGTCGAGCGTCGCGAAGAGACGCATCAGACCGTCATCACGACGATGGGCGAGGCGCAGGGTCGAGGACCATCCTCAACCGCCTGAAGGAACAGGCCGGCATCGACGTCAGGCTCGTCGACGTGCGCATCCCGTATCGCGAGACCATCCGCAAGGCTGCCGAGGCGCAGGGTCGCCACAAGAAAGCAGACCGGCGGCTCCGGCCAGTTCGGCGACTGCTGGCTGCGTCTTGAGCCGAATGCCGGCAAGGGCTATGAATTCGTGGATGCGATCAAGGGCGGCGCCATTCCCGGCAACGGTTCCTGCCGTCGACAAGGGCGTTCAGGAAGCCATGCTCGAAGGGTTCCTCGCGGGATATCCGATGGAGGACATCAAGTGCACCGTGTACGACGGGTCGTATCATCCGGTCGACTCGAACGAGATGGCGTTCAAGACCGCCGCGCGCATCGGTTTCAGGGCCGCATGCGAGAAGGCCGATCCCGTGGTGCTCGAGCCCATGGCCGATATGAGCATCGTGGTCGGAGAGGAATTCGCCGGTCCGGTCATGGGCGATGTGTCCACGCGCCGCGACCGCATCATGAGCACCGATTCCGATGACTGGGGTAACACCGTCATCATCGGTGCGCGTTCCGTATGCCGAGGTCGTCACCTGTCGAAGGATCTACGCAGCCTCTCGCGCGGCACCGGCAGCTATTCCATCGAGGATCGAAGGCTGCGAACAGGCGCCGTTCGATGTCCAGAAGAAGCTTGTGGAAGCGCATCAGGCACGCAGGGCTGCGGGGAACTAGGCGCGTTTCCGGCGCGCCTTTGCGTCAGCCGTTCTGCATCGGCATCGCCGAATGCGGTGCCTCGTTCGGCGACGCCGTTTCGTGTTCGAAGGGGCTCCGGTGCAGGCCGGAGCCCTTTTTCATGCGTCAAAGGCGAAGTCGGATGATGCGCAGGGGGCGAAATGCGGCGATGGCGACGACCCGCGCACGGGAAGGCGCGATAGGTGCCGGCCTGAAAGCGCCGATGCCGCATGCGTTCACGAGTCTGCCGGACACGCAGGCGATGCGGTCGACCGCATCCACGTAGGCCAGATGCAGTTCGGTGCCGTACAGCTCGGCATAAGCGCGCGCTGGTCAAGGTGGTTGCGGCATCGCCGACGGCAGGGTGCCGTCGGCGTTCAGCAAGGCGACCTTCCCGCCCTAAAAAGGATGGGCTGATCGGGATTATGCGTGGTCGTGACCACGGCGTACCCGCGTTCGGTCGGTTCTTTGCATGTGCGCAAGACGCGGATCTGGTTGCCGAAATCAAAGCGCGCTCGTGGGCTCGTCGAAGAGGGATCGCTTCAGGATCCTGCACGATCGCACGCGCCACGGCGACGCGTTGGCGCTCGCCTCCCGAAAGGTGCGACGACGGTGCGGTCGGCGAGCTTTTCAGATCGAGCTCGGCGATGGTGCTCTCCACGCGCTCGTAATCCTCCTCTTTCGGCACGGCGAACATGCCGATGCGCGGTGCGGCGCCCATGACCAGGTATTCGCGTACCGTATAGCCGTATGTCACGGCGATATGCTGGCGCACGTAGCCGATATGCGCGGCAAGCTCGCGCGCCGGTAATCGCAGACGGGACGTCCGTTCACGTTCACGCTATCCTCCGGTCGGCGTCGCCAAGCCCGCGATGCAGTTCAGCAGCGTCGATTTCCAGCGCCGTTCGGTCCGAGCAATGTGAGCATCTTGCCCTTCTCGACGGCGAACGATACGTTTCTGAACACGTCGCCGCGACGGTTCGAATAGCGGAACGCGGTCTTGGACTTCGATCGAGGGTGCCATGCGCAAGCCTTTCAGACGGATTCGTTAGTCGACATCGCGTTGCTTGATCAGGATATGGCCGAAATGGGCGCACCGACGAGGCCCGTCAGGATGCCGAGCGGTATTTCGTAGCCCGATATGTTGCGGGCGAACAGATCGACCACCATCGCCAGAACGCGGCGGCGACGAGGGGATGACCGTGAGGATGAGCCGTTTGTTGTCGGAACCCACGATGCGCCGCGTCACATGCGGAATGAGTGAGGCCGACCCAGCCGATGGTGCCGGCGATCGAGACCGCGCTTGCCGTGAGCAGCGTCGACGTGACGATGATGACGGCGCGTTCGCGCTTCAGGTCGACGCCCAGCGACCGCGCGTCCTGCTCGCCCAATGAGATGAGGTTCAGACGCCAGCGCATGGCCACGAGCACGACGGCGGCGACGATCATGACGAGGGGCGGTGTAGACAGCACCTTAGCAAGTCGACTTTCGCGATGGATCCGAGCTGCCAGTACACGATCTCGGCAAGCTGCGTGTCGGGGGTCGCGACGTGTTCATGGGGCCGAGGATCGACGACATGAACCCGCCCACGATGATGCCGGAGCACCATCATCTACGTTCGATCGACGGTGCATGAGCTTCGGGATATTCACGGTGACGAATACGGTGATCAAGCCGCCGACGAACGCGAAAGATCTGCGTTTGCCAGGTGTTCGCAGCTACAACAGGATCGACAGGGCGGCGCCGACGCATGCGCCGTACGACACGCCGAGGATGTCGGGCGAAACCAGCGGATTCTGGAATACGCCCTGATACGAAAGCGCCTGACGGGGCGGCACCGACGAGGAAGGCGGCGACGACGCGCGGCAGACGGATGTTCATGATGACGTTGTATTCATTGGGCGTCCAGGTCGCTTCTGCGCGTGAACGGCGACGCGAGGATGGCGAGCGTCGTGCCGACATCGGTCGAGAAGCGGCCGATGCCGAGCGAGGCCACGGCGAGCAGGACGACGACGATCCCGCATGCGGCGAGGACGATGCCGAGGGGTATCTGCCGTGCGCCTTCGACGGTCGCGTCTTCGGCGGCGAACCTTCCGGGCGGGTCTTCCCGGAACGTGCAGCCGCATGCCTTCGGGGCGTCTCGGAGGTTCTTCCGACGGGCCGCGACTCCTGAGGCCACGACGACGACCATCACCGACCTTAAGGGCGATCAGGTCGAGGTTCCGACGAAGATCAACACGATCGCCGATCTGTGGCATGCGCACAGCCAGGTGGTTCTCATGCTGGGCGCAGGGACAAGCTGGTGGGCTTTGATCAAGGAACTTCAGAAGGGCGCGTGGGTGCAGGTCGTGTATCCGAGGATCAACGATGTGCAAAACGCTGGTCACGGGAAGCGGCGCGCGCAGTGAATTACGAGGAGGCCCTGAGCCTTCAGCCCGATATCGTGTTTCACGTCCGATGAAGAGGTTACCGCGAACGCTCGCAAGCAGGGTCTCACGACCAGTCAACGTCATGTTCCAGGACTACGAGGGCCTGCGCAACGACGTCGCTCTGACGGCGCAGATCCTCGGCAGCGAAGCCCAGGACATCGCCAAAGTGGGAAGATGCTCGACGAGAACATCGATCTCGTGGCGAGCGCATGAGGACGTGGCCGACGCCGACAAGACGAAAGTCCCGCATATCGTCAACGGCAAGGACTATCAAGATGGTCGACGGCAGGGGCACCATCGTCGACGAATGGATCAAGCTCGCCGGCGGCGTCAGCGCGATCGAGCAGAACGGCAGCCGCATCGAAATAACCGAGGAAGAGATCATCGGCGCGAATCGATGTCATCATCATCGGATCCGGAACCCCGATGAGGTCGAGGCCCTGAAGGCCGACAGCGCATGGACGGGCGTGAAGGCCGTGCGGGACGACGCCGTATACGCCAATCCGTCCGGCGTGTTTCCCTGGGATCAGTTATTCCGGGGAGGAAGCGCTGCAGGTTCTGTGGGCCGCCAGGCTCTGAATCCCGACACGTTCTCCGACATCGATATGGTCAAGGAGGTCAAGAAGTTCTACGATCTGTTCTATGGCTTCGACGCATGACCGATGATTAGGCACAGATGATGTCTCGCGGGAGAAAAGCCCGCGTAGCCGCCTGCCGATAAGGCAGGGCGAACCGCGTGGGACGATGTTTCCTGCAGCTTCGCGATCCGACGGGCGATGCCTGCAGGACGAGAGCGGATTCGGTCGCGTGATATCGTGCCTGCCCGTTTCGGATCGAAGACCCGCACACACGAACGGCGGCCCCGCATCGAAGCGTGGCTGCCGTTCGTATCGTGACTCATCGGGCATGCAGCTACAGGGATGCCCGATGGGAGCTACCGCGCGTTGGAACCTCGGCCTCGAGGGCCGCCAGCCGATCCGCCGCGCGGGACGTCGCCTGCCGCTGTTCGGGCGGCTTCCATCGAAGGCCTGCCGCTGCGTTTCCAAGCGCCTTGGCCGTCGCGGCCCCGGCGGCCGAAAGGGGCGGTCTTCGCCTTCGAGCGGCGGGCGGAACCGAACCCGCGTCCTACCCTTGCTTTCGAAGGGCTTGCGGTCGCGCGCATCGCCTCCGCGTTTCGCGTCCTGCCGAAACCGTTCGAACGTTTCGAATCCTTGCGGCCGAAGCGATCGTCGGAGCGGTAGCGGTCGTTCTTGCCGCGATCGCTCGATGCGCCCTGTCGAAGCCTTTGCGCCCGTCATGCTTTTTGAAGGAGGGACGCTCGTCGTCGAACCTGCTCGAGTCGCCGAATCGTTCCCCTTGCCGGTGCCTTGGGCCTCTTCGGTTTGGAAAATGCCGCGTAATCGTAGGTATGATCGCCTTTGGGGCGGGGCGAACGTCCGCCGCCGAAGGAGTCGGCCGCCGCGTTCAGGGCCGCGCGATCACGGTCGGATGCGCCTGCGCGTTTCTTTTCTTGCCGTCTTTTCCCGAACCCTTTGCCGTGGTGCTTCTTGTCGCCGTTCTTGCGAGAGCGCTTCTCATCGCGCCCTTCGGCGAATGCCGCGATTCGACTTCTTGTTGAACTTGGCGTCGAAATCCGCGTCAAAGCGCTCGTCGCGATGCGTCCACGTGCTCGAATCGCTTCGGAACGACCATCCGCCTTCGATGCTTTGCGGCGGTCCTTCTCCGCCTTCTTGCCGCGGGCATCGTCGTCGCGCTTTCCGCGCTTGCCGTTGCGACCCCTCTTGCGGTCCTTGTCGCGACCGCGGTCGTCACTTGCCGCGTTTCTTGCCGCGTCCGCGCGCGCGCCCTTTTCATCGTCCACGACGCCGGCGAGCGCATGGTCTTCGCCGACAGGCTCCATCGCATCATCGCTCACGGCGAAATCGAGGAACCTCGATGGTCTGATCGATGAATTTCTGGATGCTCTTCAGCAGATTGCGGGTATCGGGCGTGACGAAGGACACGGCGTATCCTCGCGCGCCGGCGCGGCCCGTGCGCCCGATGCGATGGACGTGGTCCTCGGGCATCATGGGCAGGTCGTAGTTGATGACGTAGTCGACTTCGGGCACGTCGATGCCGCGCGAAAGCACGTCGGTGGCGACGAGCACGTGCGTCTTGCCCTCGCGGAAGTTGTCGAGGGCGCGGGCCCGCTGGGGCCTGCGAACGGTCCGCATGGATGGCCTCGGTGGCGATGCCGATCTTGCGCAGGCGTTTCGTGCAGTTGTCGGCGCCGCCCTTCGTGCGCGTGAACACGATGACGCGGAATCCGCCGCGTTCCCGGACGAACGAGTTGAGCAGGGCGGGCTTCAGGCGGCGATCGGTCTTGATGACGTACTGGTCGATCAGGTCGGCCACATCGCCGCGATGGGCGATCTCGATGATCTCGGGATCCTTGAGCAGCGAGAACATAACCTTGTCCTGCGAGACGGTCGATGGTGGCCGAGAACAGCGCGCTCTGGCGTTCGGCGGGGATGGCATCGACGATTTCGCTGACCTGAGGCCAAAAGCCCATGTCGAGCATGCGGTCGGCCTCGTCGAGGACGAAGCTTCTCAACGTTGCCGAGGTCCGCCGCGCCCTGACGCATGAGGTCGAGCAGAGCGCCCCGGCGTCGCGATGATGATCGGCGCCGGTCTGAGCTTCTTGATCTGGGGCCGTATCCGACGCCGCCGAGCAGCACGACAGTGCTGTGGTTCGTGCGGCGGGCGATGGGCTTGCGCAGGTATCGACGATCTGCTGCGCAAGCTCGCGCGTCGGCGTCACGATGACCATGAGCGGACCTTCGTCGTCGGCTCGATACCTTAAGCTGGTCAGGGTGGGAAGGGAAAATGCGGCCCGTCTTGCCGGTGCCGGTCTTGGCGGCTGCGATGAGGTGCGCCCTTCGAGCATACGACGGGGATGGCCTTCTCCTGAACCGGGGTCGGCTCAGGAATGCGAGGTCGACGACGGCAGAAGGAAAACCTTCTCGGAAAGTCCGAGGTCATTGAAGGTAGCTATGATGTTCTCCTTGTAGCAGGTGCGTTCGGGTCGATTCCGCCCGATTGGATAGGGGAGCGTGGGGCATCCCGTGAGACAGCACATTATGCCTGTCATCGCAGGCCGTGTGCAGGGGCGCGTACACGCTATAAACATGAAATACCAGATGGGATGTATGAACCTACGCATCGTCCCGGCGTTCCGCTCTCGGCCTTCGGTGAGCCGCTTCCGCCTCGCGCTCCTTTTTCGCGCAGGGCTTCCTGGAATCCTTGAGGGGATCGAAGGGCATGAATATCTTCGCGCGCCGGGCCCTGCTCATGCGGGGGCGCGGTGCGCTCTTCGTTTCGGATCATGCACCGCTCCTATGGCCTCCTATCTGTCCGTTCCGTTCGCGTTGCGTGGCGCATTCCAGCAGATCTATGCCTTTGAACAGGGAATTCTTCCCGTATTTCCGCTGGATGCCGACGACGGCTTCCTGACGTCGCCGCTCTTCTTGGACGCTGGCCGTGCGGAAGAGGCCGGGCTGCGTCGGTCGTTCGTCGGCTATGCCGTTGAACGTGATCGTGAGGTAGCGGATCGAACGCCTTGGGTCCACGCGATGGCCGAAGACGTCCATGGCGGCGTCTATCAAAAACCCGTCGCGAATTCGTAGGGGCGGGAAAAGCCTCGACGTTCCTCCGTCGTCGAGCATGAGGCCCGCTCGTTTCTGTCGTACCGCACGCCGAGCGTCAGAGAATCCGCCGTCGCCCTGCGCCACCATGTCGTCGCTCGCGTCGCACATCTCCTTGATGACGGTCGGGCATCCTCGTATGCATAAGGGGCGGCTGAGGACCTGGGCGTTCGTGAGCGATTTCAGATGCGGCCGATGACCTTGATGTCGTCCATCGTGACCGGCTCGATGCCCCAGGCATGGTCGATGAGGATTTCCGCATCACGCCGAAGATGTCGTGAGACTGTCCCGATCGGGGTAGGCGCGAGCTGGCATGGTGTCTATCCCAGGTCGTGCAAGCGTCGCGCGGTTCCAGCGCCCACGCGCCAGAAGTCGGTGATGGGGGTGTGATTCCAGAGCGTCGCACGATAGCGCCCTTCGTCGAGGGACGCCGAAGAAATTGGGGCTGCGCTTCGCCGATTGTCGAGCGCGACCCAGCGAGGAGAAGAGGTTGGGGCCGACGCCGCAGGTAGCCGGAATGCCTGTCTGCGCCGCGATGTCTTCGCGGATGCGTTCTCAGCTCGATCGCATCGGTATGGTAATAGGGGAATAGCTCGTCACGTCTATGAACGGTTCGTCGATCGAATAGACGTGGATGTCCTCTGCCGCGATGTAGCTGCAGCAGGATGGCGTAGATGTTCGCGAGTACTCGATGTAGAGCGCCATGCGCGGAGGGCGCCATAAGAGGGTGAGTCGAAGAGCTTCGAGGTCTCGAGACACGCGGCAACGGTTGCACGCCTGCGCCTAGCAGACGCGAGACGGCCCGGGCATATGGTCTTGTCCGTGCGTTCGGGGTCGGCGACCACCAGATCGGTCGTCATGGGATCCAGAGACCGCGTTCGTACCGCATTCCACCGAGGCGTAGAGCGATTTCAGAGTCTATGCAGAGATACGAGCGCCCGCTTCGTCATGCGCGCCGCCTTCGGGCGCACGTCCAGTCCCGCGCCTGCATACCGTGTTCTATATGCGCTGATACCATGCTCCAGGAGGAGAGGGAAAAGAGGGCGCGGCATCACCGGGCGCATCGCCTGCGCCGATGCGCGAGATCGGGCATCGCCCAAATCCGCCCGTCCGTCCGCCGCGGCCCTCGGTGAAACGAGGGACCGCAGCCACGACGAAGGGCCGCGCGGTCACCACAGCCCGCTTCGTCCGTGCTCGAGGAATCCCGGTGGTCGCCGGACGCGCCTGGGCGCGCGCGCCCGCGGGTGGAGCATCGGCGGCTACTCGTCGACCAGATTCGGGTTGAAGCTGCGAGCTCAGGCAGGAAAGGCCCCGTCGATCTTGCGGTACTCCGGAGGTGTCCACCACGATCGTCTTACCTAGCCGAGGTTCCGGACCGCCTTGAGCACGGTCGGATAGCCCTCGGATTTGCGATGACGGTGCCGTTCATCCAGATGCAGTTCGCGCGTGAAGGCTTCCTCTTCGGGCGCGACGATGCGGTTTGTATTGGGCGAATTCGGGCTTGTCGATGAATTCGCCGGAAACCAACATGTTGTTGTCTTCAAGGTAGTTGACGCCGGTCTTCAGATGCAGCACGAGCTCCAGCGGCGCTTCGACGCACGTGGGCCCCAGCCTTCGAGGATCTCGGCGAGACTGACGGATGCCCTCTTCGTTGGCGCGGGCGGGCGGCCCACATAGAACAGTGTCGCCGACCATCGCCCAGCGTCGCCGCCTTCCGAGGCGTGCTCGGGCGACGCGATGCGCTTGATATGGTCGTCTCGTCCGAAGAACTGGCGGATGGTGGGTTCCACTTTCCTTGGCGGCTTCGCCGTTGCGGCTGCCGGCGCCCGGATTGTCGATGATGATCGCGCACTTGCGGAAGTGATGACCGCGGTGTCTTCGACGGAAGCAGGAATCAGGATGTTCGCCTCCATCGCGGGAAGGACGGTGACTTCGACGCCGCACTGGCTTCAGGGCTTCGATGTAGGCGTCGTGCTGGACGAGCGCCTTTTCATAGATGCGTTGGCCGAGCTCGGGCGCGCTGGTGATGCCGTCGCACGGCGTGCGCCGGGGCGGCGCACGATGGCGTTGGTGAAGTTCATGTCCTATCCTCTCTCAGCTTGGATGCGCTTGCAGCCTTCGGCACGTCTTCATATGCGCTTTGCACGCCATGATTGTATACCCTCTGGATGAATAAAAATGCGGAATAATTCACGTAATTTTGCGCCAAAAGATCGTTAAACCCAGGTTAAAGCGAATAAATGCATGCATGATGGCATACGAAAACCGCCATGGGCCGCGGATTGTGGCACCCGCGTCGGCGCCATGGATGCGACGAAGCCGATGCGGACGGATTCACGTTCGCTGCCGCCGGCAATCCGTTCTTTGTAACGGCCATCCTTCGCGCGCCGAAGGAGACTCTACGATTCGAGCCGGTGATGCCGTTCACGATGGAGCTCACGATGCTGATGATGATGCTCGCGAAGAACGCCGACCCGAAATTCGTGATCACGAAACCCACGTCGAACGGCCCGTTGGCGATGCCGGATGCAAGGTGAAGGCGACGGTGGTGATGACGGGGTGAAGATGCCGGGCGTGAGGACGGGAGAAGGGCAGGCGCTCACGATCTACGGGATGGAGAAGCTTGCCAGAGGACGTTGAGCAGCGCGAGCGCATGAGCCCTACGATGGCGACGGCGCAGGTGCTCGTGGTGTTGTCCAGGCCGATGCCGACGATCCACAGCGCCGCGGCATGGCAACGATCGCGGTGGCGATCCGGCGTCCGATGAAACCCGTGAGGACCTGCTCGCTCGCGTGTTTCGGGGTCGAGCGCGCTCGACGACGCGTTCCAGGGATTATCCGCACGTGCGCGGAAGCGTGGGGCTGCTGCTGAAGCGTTGCGCGACCGTGAACGAGGCGTCGCGTCGCGGTCGGGTCACGTGCGCTGCGCTACAATGCCGCATGACCGAAGCACGCATGTTCCTGTCGCTAGAGCGCGCCGCTGCGGAGGATGCACCGAGTACGGGTGCCCTGCGCCGGCAGCTCGCGCTTGTACAAGCGCGAAGCCGTCACCACGCCTGTTCGCCGAATTCGATGGGCTCGAGGTGGCGCCCGTGCTCGGCATGGATGTGCCGCTGCACCTATCGGAACAAGGTCGTCTCGCCCTTCGTGGGCGTCTACGATCACGCAAGGCGCGTCGCCGGCGCATTCTCTGCGGCATGTGCGAGGCGCGGCGCGCATCGTCTCATCGATTCGAGCAATGTCGATGGGGAACCAGGTCGCGGCGATCATCCGATCCGATCCGCCAGCTTATGCCGAAGCTGCGCATCGAGCCGTGCGACGAAGATGCCGATGCGGAGCTTCCTGCGCCATCTTGAGTGCGCGTCAGCCATGCGTCGGGCGAGGTCATGGTCACGCTTGTGACGCGGGACGGGCATTTCCCGCAGAAGCGCCTCGCACGGGAAGCTCGTGCGCCGGCATCCGCAGATCAGAAGCCGTCGTGCGGATGAACGTGAGCGCGGCGCACCACGCGTCATCATGGGCGACAGGGAACGCGATCTACGGCCGGCTTCATCCTGGAACTGAGCTGTGCAGGCTGGGCTTCGCATTTCGTCACGGTCGTTCTGCAGGTGATTCCGAGCAGACCGAGGTGCAGCACCCGTACCGCCGTCGAGATGGCGGGCCTGACGAGGCGAGGAGACCATCCTCGACGCGTACTGCGGCACGGGCACGATCGGGCTTGTGGCGGCGAAAGGAATCGACGGGAAGCCCGGTGCCAAGCACTTGATCGGCGTCGAGGAGCGGATCGATGCCGTGGCCGACGCGCGCACTAACGCGCGGCACAACGCCAACAGGTCGGGTCGGCCAGATTTCTTCGCCGACGACGGGCGCGTTCGTGACGGCTTGCTGCGGAAAGGCGGGTCCCAGTGTAGACGCGGTGTGCATGGATCCTCCGCGCGCAGGGGCGACGCCCGATTTCCTGAAGGCGGCGCGCCTGCTCGCGCCGCGGCGCATCGTGTACGTGTCCTGCAATCCTGCGACGCAGCTGCGCGATGCCCGATACCTATGCGATCACGGGTATCGTCTGGATACGCTGCAGCCGGTCGATATGTTTCATACCGAGCACGTGGGACGATCGCCCGCTTCGTGCTCGAGGGCTAATGGTCGCCGTGGTGCGACCTGCAGAAGGTGCCGCAGATGGAGTCGCTGCAAGCGTCGGGTGACCAGACTGTATTCATCGTCGATCAATGCAGATATAGATTCTCATCGAGTACGCACACGGCTTCGCTCGCATCCGATTCATGCAAATTCGGTTGCGCACAATTAATCTTCGAGGTCCTTCCTGCGCGCCATCCGCGCAATGGTAAGATAGGGCGCACGCAGCCGCGCTTCTCCAGGAGTGATTCATGGTCCTTATCCATCGGCATCGTCGGATTGCCCAACGTGGGCACGTCCTCGCTGTTCACGGCTGGCAAAGGGAGGCCTCGCGGCCAGCTATCCCTTCGCCACGATCGGCGAACGTCGGCATCGTGGCCGTGCCCGATGCACGCCTGGACGCGCTCGCTGCGATCGACCGCTCCGGCCAAGATCGTGCCGGCGACTGTCGAGTCGTGGACACATCGCGGGTCTTGTGTGCCGGCGCCAGCGAAAGGTGAGGCCTGGGCAGCAAGTTCCTCGCGGAGAACGTCCGCGAAACCGATGCCATCTGCGAGGTCGTGCGGTTCTTCTCCACCGACAATGTGGGTACGTCGCGCACAGGGTCCGATCCGCGCGGCGACGTCGACGCCATCAAGACCGAACTCATCACAGCCCGATCTCGGCACGCTCCGGGCCGCGCCATTCGCGCGCCTGGAGAAGGAAGCGCGTCGCGACAAAGGCCGGCGCCTTCAAGCTCGAAGTCGCGAAGAAGGTCGCCGAAGGCGCGCTGAACGAAGGCCATCGATGCCCGCGCGCTCGGCCTGTCCGTCGAGGAAGCCGCGCCGTGGAAGGATATCTGTGCCTGCTCACGATGAAGCCGATGATGTACATCGCGAACGTGGACGAAGGTTCCGTCAATGTCGAGCTCCCGGAGATCGACGGGCAGCGCCGTTCCCGTTTCCGCCAAGATCGAAGCCGATCTTTCCGAGCTTGATGCGGAAGACGCGAGATGTTCATGGAAGAGCTCGGCATCGAGGAAGGCGGGCTCGCGCGCCTCATTCGTACAGCATACGGACTGCTCGGACTTCAGACTGCTTCACGGCAGGAAACCGAGACGCGCGCGTGGACCATTCCGTCGGCGCGAAGGCGCCGCGAATACCGGCGTCATCCATTCCGACTTCGAGCGCGGCTTCATCAAGAGCCGAGACGGCCTCGTTCGACGACTACGTGAGCCTCGGCGGCGAAGCCGCTGCCGTGCGGCGGGCCGCCTGCGCCAAGAGGGCAGGACTACGTCGTGCGGGACGGCGACGTCATGCATTTCAAGTTCAACGTCTAGGGCATGCCGTCCGTCGATGCGCGCGGCGCATCCGCCTCGTCGTCCCATTCCCGCCGCGCCTCCATGGACGACGCGAAGGCAGCGCTGCGCAAGTACTATGGTGCATAGCTTCAGGCCTGGCCAGGGGCATTGATTCGTGCCGTGCTCGAAAGGGCGCGATGCGCTCGGCGTCATGCCGACGGGCGCGGGCAGTCGCTCACGTGCGGATCCCCGGCATCGTCATGCCGCTGGCGCTCGTCATCTCGCCGTTGGTGTCTCTCATGCACGATCAGGTGCGCGGGCGGTCGACGCCGGCGTGCGCGGGTCGTATATCAACTCGAGCTTCTCGCCGGCCGTGCAGGCCGAGATCATGCGCCGCGCCCGCGACGGCGCGTACGACCTCATGTACGTCGCGCCCGAGCGCCTGTCCGACCCGGCGTTCCGCAGCTTCGTCATGGGCATGGGTTCCCTCATCGCGATCGACGAAGCGCATTGCGTGTCACGCATGGGGTCGAGATTTTCCGACCTTCCTACTGGAGATCCTCGAATTCATCGACGCATACGGCATCGCCCGCGGGGCTCGTCCGCCCGTCATCGCGCTCACGGCCACGGCCACCGAAGAGCGCGCGACGACATCGCGCGCCTTGCGGTGACGAGATCCCGAGGTCGTGGTCGCGGGGTTCGACCGTCCGAACCTCGCGCTTCTCCGTCGAGCAGATGAACTCGAAGGCCAAACGCATGCGCATCGCGTCGTTCGTCGCCGCGCATCGGCGCGAAAAGCGGCATCGTGTATTGCGACGCGCCGCGAAAGTGGAGGAAACGGCGGCGTTCCTGCAGGAGCATGGCTTCTCGGCGGCGGCGTACCCGCGGGGCTCTCGCCGGCCGAGCGCACCGAGAACCGAAGCGGTTCATCGACGACGACGCGCGCTCGTCATGGTGGCGACCAACGCCTTCGGCATGGGGATCGACAAGTCGAACGTGCGCTATGTGATCCACAACAACATGCCCAGAGCCTGGAAGCGGCGTATTACCAGGAGGCCAGCCGCGCCGGTCGCGACGAGGATCACGTCGGAATGCCTGCTGCTCTGGTGCGACAAGGATATCTCCGTGCCGCTACTTCATCGACTCGCCGACCGGGGAACGGCGGTCTGACCGAAGAGCGAGCGCGGGCGGTGCATGCGGCGCAGGTCAAGCTTCTGAATGCGATGATCGCCTACTGCCGCACGACGGGATGCCTGCGCAGGTGCATGCTCGCCTACTTCGGCGACGACGTGCCGGCCGATCCGTGCGGAACTGCTCGAACTGCCAGAGAGTTTCGCCTCGATCGATATGACGCAGGTCGCCCGCGCCATGTGTGGCATGCGTGCGCGAATTGGGGTATCCGTATGGCAAGACCGTCATCGCCGACGTGGTGCGCGGGTCGAAGAGCCAGAAAGTGACGGACGGCGGATTCGATGCGCTGCCGAGCTACGGGAGCGTGCGTGCGACGGCGTCTGCAGTGAAGGACGTGATCGAGCTGCTGGCGACCGAGGGCGTGCTGGACATCTCCGCGGGCCAATACCCGACGGTCGGGCTGGGGGCGCGCGCCGGGGCCGTGGATGCGGAGGACTTCTCGCTTTTCGTGAAGGTGCCGCGGCGCACGCCCGATGCGCAGGCCGACCATCTGCGGAAGCCGGGGTCGGTCGGGTCGTTCGCCGCCGTGGGCGCAGGTGCGGGCGTCGGGTCGGACGCGCTGTTCGACGCCTGCGCGCGTTGCGCAGAACATCGCCACCGCCGCGGGCTTGCACCGTATATGGTGTTCACCGACCGCACGCTGCACGGCAGTGTGCGACAGGATACCTTCGACCGAGATAGGAGATGCTCGAGGTCAGCGGCGTGGGCGCACGCAAGATGCGTATCTACGGCGATGCCTTCCTCGCCGAGATAGCCGCCTGGCGTCAAGAGATGTAGGGCAAGCGAGGATCCGAGGGCGCGGCAGCATCCTCACAGGTCGTTCAGAGCGCGTCCAAGGTCGGCCACAGGACGATTCCTCCGGCGTATCGACCGCGTCCTCCTAGAAGTACCACCAAGTATCCCCGACGTGCGGGGCCTACCTGTCGCGGCGATATCGTCGTGGAGCCCCGTAGTAGTAGGTTGCCAGACGCTCTTTCTCCCGGGCATCGAGGGGTCCGATGCAAGTCCGTCGTCGACGCGCTTGGGCCCCGATCTCTCCCTATGCCCAGGCAGGCGTCAGGGGTATATATCGCCGAGGCCGTTCAGCGCAGAGGCCAGCTCTTCCGGCGCTCGGGTGCTGGGCGGGCGAGCACGCCGTTTCGTAGACCGAGAGAAGACGCAGTCCACGTCAGGGAACGCTGCCGCCGCCTAGCCGCGCATGAGGGAGGTCGCCTCCCAGGGCTGATCCGTAGCGGTCGTGGGAGGACCAGTAGTTGAAGGTGACGGCGGTTCTGCCGCCGGCTGCGCAGACTCCACGTCGTGGGCGGCGCGCGCTGGCGTTGATCTGCGATGGGGAGCTTCGGCCAGCTGCCGTTCAGTTCGTTGCCGATTTCCCAGGGCGTGATGTCGTCGCCGAAGGCGTCCATCGCGTCCTGGGTGCGCTTCGCGATCCATGAGGCCGAGCGATCGGGAGATCGGTGGAATCGATCACCTGGATCATGATGTCGGCGTGCGGTTTCAAGGCCGCGACCGCTCGCACGCAGTCTTCGAGCGGACGTTCGGAATCCATGATGAGGTGTACGGTCAGGGCGGTTCGCGCTCGATGAAAGGACGGCTGCCGTTTCTTCGATGTCGTCGAGGGAGTCGACGGTGACGCCGCGCAAGATGCGGGACGGCATCTCGGTGCCGCCGCGCGTGTGCGATGCGCAGGCGCTCGTCGCGACGGCGGCTGCGCCGGCAAGCGTTGCAGCAGCGGAGATCGTGAGGAATCTGCGGCGGCTGAGATCGGGAATCGCGGGCACCTTCCCTCGACTGGCAGGAGCGGGCTGACGGGCGCCTCGATTGTACGTACCGGCAGCCAGGAGCGCAAACATCGAAGGTTCCGCGCATCGCGTTCTTCGCAAGGCTTGCGTACGGGCATGGAGGGCGATGGCGGCGGAAAGCCCGACCGTCTTCGCTCTGCCTCCATTTGCTATCATGTCCGGGTTGCAACACGTGCGCCCGGGCGTTTTCGCGACAGCGCGGCCGCAACCGATCCGGCAGCACCTACGAGGCGGCACGGAAGGATTCCATATGCCGAACTATCTGACCGAGGAGAGACGTGCGCTCCATCGCCACGTACGCGCGCGTCGGCCTGGACGACGCCGAAGCCGCCCAGATGACGGTCGACCTCAGCAACATCATCGATACGCTTCCAGCCATCCGCGGGTTCGACCTCGACGGCGTCAGACCCATTCCACCGATCGGATCGCTGTCCAACGTGATGCGCAGACGTCGAATCCGGCGCGTCGCTTCACGCAGGAAGGGCCCTGCGAACGCCAAGCAGCAGGACGGCTGCTTCCTCATTCCCGCGATCCTAGGCGGGGCGATCAGTGATGGCGCACCATGACCGATATGACCGCGGCCTGCATCCGCGAGGGGCTTGCCTCAAGGAATTCTCTGCGCGCGGTCGCGCAGGCCTCATCTCGACCATATGGATGCCGCCGAGGCCCAGAATCCACGCCTTCCTCGAGCGCACCCGATGCGCTTGCGCTCGATGCCGCCGACCGCATCGATGCCGCCATCGCCGCAGGCACGTTCGCCGATCTGAGGCCCGCTTGCCGGCGTTCCCGTCGCGTTCAAAAGACAACATGAACCAGGAGGGCACGCATACCACCTGCGCGTCCACGCATGCTCGAGAACTTTACGTCGCGCCCTATGCCGCCACCTGCGTGCAGCGCATGCTCGATGACGGGCTGCCTGCCGCTCGGCAAGCTCAACATGGACGAGTTCGCCTTCGGCTCCTCGACCGAGAACTCCGCGTTCGGCGTCCACGCGCAATCCGTGGGACCTCGCCCGCGTGCCCGGCGGGTCGTCGGGCGGTTCGGCCGCCGCGGTCGCCGCAGGCATAGCTCCTGTCACGTTGGGCTCCGACACGGGCGGCTCAATCCGCCAGCCGGCCGCCTTCTGCGGCGTCGTGGGCGTGAAGCCCACCTACGGCATGGTGTCGCGCTACGGCGTGGTGGCCTTCGGCAGCTCTCTTGACCAGGTAGGGTCCGTTCGCCCGCACGGTGGCCGACGCCGCGTCGGCGCTCGATGCGCTCGTGGGCCGCGATCCGCTGGATTCCACGTCCCAGGAGGCGCCGGCCGGCTTCGCGCAGGCAGCCGCCCAGGATAATGCGCGGCATGCGCGTGGGCATCGTCCGCGCCTTCATGAGCTTCCGGCCTCACGTCCGAGTCGCATCCCGCACGGCCGAGGGCGGCGCGCGCCCTCGAAGCCGCCGGCGCGACCCTCGTCGATGTCGAGACTCCCGCATTCCGAAGCCGCCATCAGCGCTTACTATGTGCTCGGTCCCTGCGAGGGCATTCTCGAACCTCGCGCGTTTCGATTCCGTGCGCTACGGCGCCTGCGAGGCCCAGTTATGCCGATCTGGGTGCTCAGCGGGAAGCGAGCCGTGCCGCCGGCTTCGGCGAGAGCCAAGCGCCGCATCCTTCTGAGAGCTACCTGCTCTCCGCCGGCGTCTACGATCGGTACTACTATCCGGCGCAGCAGGTGCGCACGCTCATCACGCAGGATTTCGCCCGCGCGTACGAGATCGTGCGACGTCATCCTGATGCCGGCCAGCCGCATGCCGCGTTCGAATTCGGCGCGCTGTCCGACCCGGCGCAGATGTATCTGTCGATATCTTCACCGTGCCCATCAACATCGTGGGCAACGGCGGCGTAGACGATGCCGGTCGGCTGAGAGTGCCGACACGGGCATGCCATCGGCGTGCAGCTCGTGTCTCCGCAGTTCGAAGATCGGAATATGTTCCGTGCGGCCGCGGCTCTGGAACGCGCGTACGGCGCGGCCGGCGTCGCCCCGCGTTCAAGGCGGGTGAGTGGCGTGAAGGCGCTCGAAGGAGTCCTCAAAGACTGGGAGGCCGTGATCGGCCTGGAGATCCATGCCGAGCTCCACGACGCTCGATACGAAGATGTTCTGCGGCTGCATGTCGAGCACGGCGCCGCGCCCAGCTGCACGCATACGTGCCCGTGTGCCTGGGCCTTCCCGGCGCGCTTCCGGTGCCCAACAAGGCGGCCATCGAGATCCATCGTGCTCGCCGGCCTGGCGACGAACTGCGATATCGAAGCACTCGATGTTCTACCGCAAGAACTACATGATCCCGACATGGCCAAGAACTTCCAGACGACGCAGGGCCCCATCGCCTTCTGCATGCGGGGGAGCCTGGATCTCGAGGTCGACGGCGCAGGCGTGGCCGAACGCATCGATGTGGACGGCCTTGGGCCAGGCGAGCCGCGGCGCAACGTTACGATGACCGACGACGGCTACGTCGCGCACGTGGGCATCACGCGCATCCATATGGAAGAGGATGCCGGCAGATGGTGCATATCGGCGGCGACGAAGGACGTATCGCCGGGGCGACGCACAGCCTGGTCGACTACAACCGTGCAGGGCATGCCGCTCATAGAACTCGTGACCGAACCCGATTTTGCGCACGCCGAGGAAGCACGCCTGTTCATGGAGAAGCTGCGCCAGATCTATCTGGCCATCGGCATCTCCGACTGCTCGATGGAGGAAGGATCCATGCGCTGCGACGGCAACGTGTCGCTTCGTCGGCGCGGAACGGCGCAACTGGGCACGAGACCGAGCTCAGAACATGAACTCCTTCAAGAACCTGCACGACGGCCTGGCCTTTGAGATCCGCCGCCAGGCGAGGGTGCTCGAAGGGCGGCATCATCTATCAGGAGACCCGCCATTTGGGATCCCACGGCCAAGCGCACGATCGTCATGCGTGTGGAGGAAAACGGCCGACGATTACCGCCTGTTCCCCGAACCCGACCTGGCTCCCTTCGACCTGTCCGACGAATTCATCGAAGGCGTGCGCACGCGCCTGCCCGAGCTGCCGACCGACGAAGCGCCGCTACCGGGACGCCTTCGGGCTGTCCGCCTACGATGCGCGCCACCTGATCGAGCATCGCGCGACCGCGGATTTCTTCGAGGGCCGCGATGGCCTGCGCGAACGACGTTTCGCTCGCCAAGCCGCTCGCGAACCTGGTCATCAACGACGTGACCGCGCGCATGAACGCGGATGCCGATTTCGACCTGGCCTGGTCTCCGCTCACGCCGCAGCGCCTATGCGATCTGGTGAAGCTTCTGGCTGCCGACGACATCTCGTCGAAGCAAAGCAGGAGGTCTTCGCCGCCATCATCGACGAGATGCCGACCGGCCGCCATCGTCGAAGCGCGCGGCATGAGGGCAGGTGAGCGACACCGCTGCTATCGAGCCGTGATCGACAGGTCATCGCCGAAAAATGCCGATGCCCGTCGAACGGTATCGCGCAGGGTGATGCGAAGCTGATCGGTTTTTCGTCGGCCAGTGCATGAAGGCCATGCGCGGCCAAAGGGAATCCAGGTCATCAATCAGTTCTTGCTCAGAAGCTGAAGTAAGGCCCCTTCGGGAATCGCCGATCCACCCGGATGCATGCCCGCCATCGAGTATGATGGCGGGCATTACATCAGTATCGATTGGAGATCCATAGAGCAATTCGAGGCAAGAAGGTCAAGACGCATTATCGCGGCACCCTCGACGACGGCACGCAGTTCGATTCGAGCTACGATCGCGGCGAGCCTATCGAATTCACCTGCGGCGCCGGCCAGATGATCTCCGGCTTCGATGCGGCGGTCGTCGATATGGCGCTCGGCGAGGAAGAAATCGGTCCATATCCGGCCAAGGATGCCTACGGCGAATATAACGAGCAGGCCGTTCAGAAGATTCCGCGAGACAGGTCCCCAACGCCGATCAGCTTCCCGTCGGGCGGACCATGTGCTACTTCAACAGCCCGTACGGCCCCATGCCCGCCAGGGTCGTGTCCGTCACGATCGACGAGGTCGTGCTCGATATGAACCACGGAGCTCGCCGGCAGGACCTCAACTTCGACATCGAGCTCGTCGAGGTCGTCGACTAACCGAAGGAAGGTTCGAGGCCGACCGCGGCTCTTCGCACCATGCGTCCGCACGTCCGGAATCGATGCGGGTTTCGGACGCAGACGGGGCTGCGGGCGGAAATCTCACGATTTTTCTCCGACGCGGCTTGTTATGCGGAGGATGAATGCTATCATCAGGGCGTTCGACATCAAGGTCCGGATGCCCTGACGTGTTCATGGGCGCATTCTTGCAAGATTCGCCGCACAATCCATCGCATATATCCCGAAACGACGCTCGCATTGCGGCCGAGCTGCGGTTGGAATCTTCGCCCCATCTGGAACGGGCATCGCATCTCAGGCGAAGGCATGCAGGTCGGATACGCGTTCTCTCGTCTTGGGCATTCGACGTCACATCCTCGAAGGAGGAAGACGTGAAGTTCTTTTTGGATACGGCCGATCTTGACGAGATCGAAGAGGCCCGCCAGCTGGAGCGCGCTCGCGGGCGTGACCACCAACCCGACGCTCTACTCCCGCATCGGCGGCAGGATCGACGGATTCCGCTGACCATATCGCCCGCATCTGCGACGTGGTGGATGGGCCGGTCAGCGCGAGAAAGCGTCGCCATGACGCGCGACGACATCGTCCGCGACGGCCGCATCCTCGCATCCATCGCCCCGAACGTCGTCGTCAGATCCCGACCATGGTCGAAGGCCTGAGCCGCATGCCGCACTCTCGCCGACGAGGGCATCCGCGTGAACATGACGCTGTGCTTCTCGGTCCGCAGGCCATCCTCGCCGCCCGTGCCGGCGCGCGTTTATCTCGCCGTTCGTCGGCCGCTCGACGATATCTCCGAGGACAGGGCTGGCCCAGCTCGAAGTGTCGTCACCGCCATCGGCAGTACGATTATTCCGACAACACGGTCAACGGCGAGCAGGTCGAGGTCGTCGCCGCATCCATCCGCAGCGCCAGCCACGTGACCCAAGCCGCCCTCGCGGGCGCCGACATCGCCACGGTACCGTTCGGCGTGCTCAAGAAGATGGTCCAGCATCCCTCTGACCGATCGCGGCCTCCGAATCGTTCATGAAGAGGATTGGGAGAGAGGTCGTGAACGCATGAGCCAGAAGAGCTGACTTCGCCTGGACCGCCGCTTCGGTTTCGACGGGCGAAGAGCCCGGAAAACGCGTTCGTCGCACGAAGAGGCCGAGATTCCGCCGCAGTGTCGTGGCTGCCCCGCAGGTACGCCCGCCGACAGGCGCCGAAGCGCCGCCGCGGCCGTCCGCGCGAGGTAGCGGTCGATGCGGCCGCAGCCGCGAGACGCCGCCCCTGCGACCGAGGCGGAGCCGGTGCGCGCTCGGCGTGTCGGGGCGAAGGCTCCGGTCGCCGCCGATGCCGATGCCGCTTCGGCTGCGGAAACGCCCGCCGACGAGGCACCGAAGCGCCGCCGCGGCCGTCCGCGCAGGTCAGGGCCGAGGGCTGCTCCTGCGCCCGCCGTATCCGCGCAGGCCGCGTCCGAACCCGCACGCAGGGAGATCCCCACGCCGCCCGCAGCGGCGGAGCCTCTACCTGCATCGGCTGGCGCGCCGTATCCGACGAGGATATCCAGCCCCGCGAGATGCGTTCGCGCCGTCACCCGCGCGCCGCGCGTGATCGAAAGCGGAGATGCCGCGATCGCTCCGCCAAGGACGCGTCGAGCGCCGTCGGCGCCGGCGAACGGCGAAGGCGCCGAGCGCGCAGCGCGATTCTCGCGACCAGCGTCGCTCCCCGCGCAAGGGCGCAATCGCGAGAAACCGCGACTCCTCGTTCGACCACTCCGACAGCCGTCCCGGCCGCAACGACCGCTTCGCCAACGATCGGGCCCGGCAGCGGCAGGCAGCGTTCGAGCAGAACGGCCATCAGTTCGACCGCTCCGACAACCGTCCGGCCGCAGCGACCGCTTCGCCAACGACCGTCACCAACGTCGCGGCCGCAACGGCCAGAACCAGCCGATGCAGCCGACCTTCTCCCGCGAGACCTCGCCGCCATAGAGGTGGCCGAGCGCGCGAAGGCCCGCCGAGCTCGGGTCGCGTACCTGGGCCTGAAGAGGCCGAGCTCGTCGAAGTCGTGTTCGAGGCTTCAAGAAGGCTGACGGCATCATCGACCACGGGCATCCTCGACGTGATGCAGGACGGCTGCAGCTTTTTGCGCGTGAACGGCTATCTGCCGGGCGAGCACGACGTCTACGTCGGCGCGGCGCTCATCCGCCGTACCGGGCTGCGCAAGGGGCGACCTGGTCAAAGGCCAGACGCGCCCGACGCGTCCGAACGATAAGTACGCGGCGCTCCAAAACGTCGAGACCGTCAACGGCGCCCGTCGACGCGCTCGGCCAACGCCGCGCTTCGGCGACCTGACGCCCATCTTCCCGAACGAATGCCTGCGCATGGAACACGGACGTTCCACCACCACGGCGCGCTGATCGATCTGGTGTCCCCGATCGGCGGGAGGGCCAACGCGGTCTGATCGTGTCGCCCCCGAAGGCCGGCAAGACCACCATCCTGAAGGATATTGCGGCTGCCATCAGCGCAAACAATCCTGAAGTGCATCTTATGATGCCTGCTCGTGGACGAACGTCCCGAAGAAGTCACCGACATGCAGCGCTCCGCATCAAGGGCGAGGTCATCGCATCGACCTTCGACATGCCGACCGAAAACCATATCGTCGTCTCCGAGCTCGTCATCGAACGCGCGAAGCATCTGGTCGAAAAACGGCGAGGACGTCGCAGTCCTGCTGACAGCCTGACGCGCCTCGCCCGCGCGTACAATCTGGCGCAGCCGGCTTCAGGCCGCATCCTGTCCGGCGGCGTCGATTCCGCCGCGCTCTATCCGCCGAAAAGTTCTGGGCGCCGCGCGCAACATCGAAGGCGGCGGAAGCCTGACTATCCTCGCATCCGCCCTGGTGGACACCGGATCGAAGATGGACGAGGTCATCTTCCGAGGAATTCAAAGGGCGCCAGCAACATGGAGCTCAAGCTCGACCGCGCAGCCTGGCCGACCGTCGCATCTTCCGGCCATCGGCCCGGTCGTCGGGCACGCGCAAGGGAGGACCTGCTGCTCAATCCTCAGAGGCTCCGCTCATCTGGGCGGTGCGCCGCATCCTGCGAGCATAGACAACACCGAGCGCGCGATGGACATGCTCATCAAATCGCTTCGCCAGACCAGCAACAACCAGGAATTCCTGATCCGCACCGCGAAAAGGCCCAGACCTCGCGCGAAACGGAGAACTTCGAATTCTGACGCCGGCTCCGGATCTTTCGTTCCGGAAGGCGGCTTCATCGCCGAAGGCGTATCGCCGAGGGAGACGGTGCGCCTTCGCTCCTGCATCCCTGAAGCGAAATCGAAACACCATGGTACGGAAGAGGCCAGGAAGCCCGCATCGAGGCTTCCTGGCCTTCTAATCTATCGATTGCCTTCGTCGGAACGAAGCGGCGTTCCGCGTTCGTTCGGCTTAGAGCGTGCGACTCCGGACTCGCGCGCGGCTTGCGCGACCGCGCGCGCCACGGCCGGCGCCACGCGTTCGTCGAACGCGCCGGGGATCCGCATAGTCCGCCGGGCGTGCCGCGTCATCGACCAGATCGGCGATCGCGTAGGGTCGCCGCGACCATCATGTCGTCGTTGATATCGCTCGCACGTACGTCAGGCGCCCCGCGGAAAGATGCCGGGAAGGCAAGCACGTTGTTGATCTGGTTCGGGAAGTCGCTGCGTCCCGTCGCGGCGACGGCTGCGCACGGCGGCGCGGGCGTCGGCGGGCAGGATCTCGGGGATGGGGTTGGCCATCGCGAAGACGATCGGGTCGTCGTTCATCAGGCGCACCCATGTCCTGCGTGACCACGCCCGGTGCGGACACGCCGATGAAGACGTCAGCGCCTTCGAGCATGTCGGCGAGGGATCCGGCGCGTTTCGAGGTTCGTGACTTCGGCGATCCTTCCTTCTCGGAATTCAGGCCTGAACGTCCGGCGTGGATGGCGCCCTTGCGGTCGCAGATCACGATATCCTCGACGCCTGGGCGCAGCATGAGCTTCGCGATGGAGATGCCCGCCGCGCCGGCTCGTTGTTTACCACGCGGATGCCGATCCAGGTCGCGGCCGGTCGGCGCGAGGCGTTGATGGCGCCGCGCAGGTGACCACAGCGGTGCCGTGCTGGTCGTCGTGAGAGCGGGGACGTCGCAGATCTCTTTGAGCTTCGATTCGATTTCGAAGCAGCGCGGCGCCGCGATGTCCTCGAGTTGAGTGCCGCCGAAGCTGCCGGCGATGAGGTGCACGGTGTCTGGGCGATCTCGTCCACATCGTTGCTGCGTATGCAGAGAGGAAGGCATCCACGTCGGCAAACGTTTTGAACAGGGGCGCATTTGCATCCGCGGCGGGCATGCCCGCCTCAGGCCCGATATCGCCCGAGTCCGAGCACGGCGCGCTGCCGTGACGACAGCCACGAGGATGGCGCGGCGCGTGTAACGTACGAGGTCGACGTCGTCGGCGATGGCGAGCACGGCTCGGCGACGCGCCCGCGTCGTGGGCGACGGCCAGATCATCCGGCGTCTTCGACCTCGGCGCGGCTTATGACCTCGATCTTGCCGGCCCCACTTTTCGTGCCGGTCAACGCGAACTGCTTCGTATCCATGCGGGTGCCTCCCTGCCTCTTCGAGTCCATTCGGCCGATTACCTGGGAGGCCGTCGACGCTCATCGACGAGCTGTGCCATCGTCATCGATGCCTTCGGGTTCGCCGAAATCTATGCCGAGCTGATCCTCGAGCTCGCAGACGAGCTCGACCATGTCGAGCGAGTCGATGCCGAGAGAGGCGGTCGACGTCTCGGTGACGCTTTCCGGGTCGATGTCGAGACGGTCGTTGAGAATCGCTTTGATGGTTGCGAGGGTGTCCATGGACGTCCTTTCCCGAGGTGATGGTGAAGCCATTCTAACGCAAGCTTCCAGGTCGGTTTCGGGCTGCGCGAAGTTCAGCGCGATATTTGCCGAAAAATGTGGTGCAATTGCCTTCGTTCGATGCGCCTTGCTCGGCGGCGTGTCAAAAAGCGCCTGCCGCCCCCGTGCCCCGCACGCCTTCGCTATCTCTTCGTCTTTTGCGGTAGATCGAGATTCCAAGAGAAGAGGTGATCGATATGGCGAGCGAAACCAATCCGATGGGCCAGGCAACGGTCCCGTGCCTCCCTTCGGCCCCCGCGTTCCAGACTCAGAATCCTTCCGCATATCCGCATCCGGCCGCTCCTGCGCCCGCGCACCGATCGTACGCCAGGGCGAGTGCGCCGGGCAGCAACCGTTCAGCTCGGCCGATCCGCGCAGACCGCCGGTTGGCGGAGATCCGGACATGACGGACCGTCCGGCGCTTCTGCCGCTTCTGCGCATGCGGCTCCGCACGCCGCCGGGCCTCGGCCGCACCTTCGCCGCAGGATTCGCGGGCGCCGCGCTCGCCGTCGCCCTCGGGGCCGGTGGATTCGCCACCTACCAGGCCTTCATGCCCCACGAACCGCTGGAAGGCTCTTTTGACGGCGCGGCAGCTCCCTCCGCATCTTCCTCAGGGGCGCGACCACCATCAACGTCAGCAGGAAAGACGCGACGCTCGCATCGGCCGTCGCCTCAGGCGCTGCCCTCCATCGTGAGCATCGACGTCTACACCTCCGGCTCCGGGTCAGCATCAAGGCCTGGAGGCATTCGGGTTCCGGCTCCTCGTCGTCCCAGCTTTCGTCCCTCGGCTCCGGCGTCGTGCTGACCGAGGACGGATGCATCGTCTGAACTATCACGTCGTGAGGATCGAAAGCCTCAAAGCCACGATCAACGGGACGGAGTACGATGCCAAGCTCGTCGGCGGCGACCCGTCTTCCGACATCCGCCGTCATCAAGGCCGACGCACTGGTGCCTCACGCCGATAGAGATCGGGTCGTCCTCCGACCTCCAGGTGGGCGACTGGGTCATGTCGCTCAGCAACGCCTTCGGCCTTGAGATTCCGTGTCCGAGGGGCATCGTGTCGGCGCTCAGCGCTCCACCACCATGACCGACCAGTCCACCAGCAGGCCATCGTCTATCGAACGCCCAGTCCAGACCGACGCCACCATCAATCCCGGGCAATTCCGGCGGCGCGCTCGTGGATTCCGAAGGCAGGCTCGTCGGCATCAACTCGATGATCACCTCCGAGTCCGGATCGAGCTCGGGCGTCGGATTCGCCATCCCCGTCGATTACGCGATGAACATCGCCCGGCAGATCATGAACGGCGAAACCCGCATGCCCAGCTCGGCGTTTCCATGTCCGCGATCGACAGCTCGATGGCCCGGCCGTTACGGCATCAAGGAGGATTCCCGGCGTCTACGTGGCCTCGGTCTGCAGGGAGCACTTCCGCCGCCGAAGCGGGCATCAAGGGAGGGCGACGTCATCACCCTCGTTCGAGAGGGAAGCCCGTCTCTTCGCCCGAGAGCTCGCGATCGCGGTGCGTTCGTGTATCCCGGCGATACCGCCGAGGTGGGGCTGAACCGCGGCGGCAGGACACTGACCGTCTCGGTGACGCTCGGCTCCGACGAGATGGATCTTTCCGCCGGCGAGATCGTCCGCAGCCAGAACGGCCGGGGCAGCCAGAACGGCTACGGCGGCAACGGGCTACGGGCCGAACGACGGTATGGCCAGAACGGCCCGGAGGGACCAGGGCGGTCTGCTCGATCAGCTGCTCCGATAGCTCCCGCACCTTCTTTCCCGCGCCACGCCTGCGGAAAAACGCGCGAAGGGGCCTCGCGGCCTGCGGGCTCCCTTCCTTTTATCGTAAGATAGCGGCAATCGCGTGAAAGAGTCCCATACATGCCAGACGGGTATAGATACGGTCGCGTGCTACAGAAGCTTTCCGGCGAAGCCCTCGCGGGAGACGCCGGCTACGGCATCGACCCCAAAGTCATCGATTCCCTTGCCGTCGAGATCAAGGAAGTCGTCGACGATGGGGTGCAGGTGGCCATCGTCGTCGGCGGAGGCAACATCTTCCGAGGCGTCGCGGGCAGCGCGAACGGCATGGACCGCGCGCAGGCCGACTACATCGGCATGCTGGCGACCGTCATGAACGCCCTCGCGCTGCAGGACGGCTGGAACGCGCCGGCGTCGTGAGCCGCGCACGGTCGGCCATCGAGATGCATCAGGGTCGCGGAAACCTACATCCGTCTGCGCGCCATCCGCCATATGGAGAGGGCCGCGTCGTGATCTTCGCCGCCGGCACGGGCAACCCCTACTTCACCACCGACACCACGGCTGCGCTGCGCGCCTGCGAAATCGATGCCGACTGCATGATGAAGGCCACGAAGGTCGACGGCATCTACGATTCCGATCCGGCGAAGAACCCCGATGCCGCGCGCTACGAGAAGATCAGCTACCTCGACGTCCTGACCAAGGAGCTCAACGTCATGGACGCCGCAGCCATATCGCTGTGCAGGACAACGATATGCCTGCTCGTCTTCAACCTGACCGCGCCGGGCAGCATCCGTCCGCGCGCTCAAGGGCGACAACGTCGGTACCCTGGTCTATTAGGAGGAATCAGGATGAACGAAGGAAATCATGCTCGAGGCCGAGGAGGGCATGGAAAAGGCGCTCCAACCTCAGAGGAGGCTCGCCGCCGTCCGCACCGGGCGCGCGAACGCGATGGTGCTCGACAAGGTCAAGGTGGACTACTACGGCGTTCCACGCCGGTCAGCAGATGGCCGCCGTGAGGTTCCCGACGCCCATATGCTCACGATCGAGCCGTGGGACAAATCCATGGTGCGCGCGATCGAGGGCCGCCATCCCACGCGAGCGACCTCGGCATCACGCCGTCGAACGACGGCAGCGTCATCCGTCTGCCGTTTCCTCAGCTCACCGAGGGCGTCGTCGCGACCTCGCCAAGCAGTGCAAGACGTTTTCCGAGGAAGGCCGCGTCGCGGTGCGCAAAAGGGCTCGCGGCGCCGCCAACGCCACCGTCAACTCAAGAAGGCGTCCGAGATATCCGAGGACGACGCGCTGCACGACGAGAGAGCATCCAGAAGCTGACCGACTCCCTACCATCAAGAAGGTCGACGAGATGTTCAGAAGAAGGAAGCCGAACTGATGGCCATCTGGAAGCTCGCGGCTTTCGATCGGAGTCCCCATCGTACGGAGGACGTCGTGTTCCATAAGGCCTTAACCGACATATTCCCCGATCCGCCGGCGGATCTCGATCCCGAGGCGCTCGACGAGGCGCGCGTGCCCGAGCACATCGCCGTCATCATGGACGGCAACGGCCGCTGGGCCAAGAAGCGTGCGCTCAATCGGCTGCGCGGGCACAAGGCCGGCATCGAAGCCGTGCGCGAGACCATACGCTGCGCCTCCGACGCAGGCGTCCGATATCTCACCGTCTACGCGTTCTCGACCGAGAGACTGGAAGCGGCCGACGACGAGGTCGTCGGGCTCATGTTCTCTTCGCGAGACGCATGCTCGCAGGAGGTCGACGGCGGACGAAGAGAACGTGCGCGTGCGCACGATCGGCGACCTGTCGCTCCTTCCGGAGGACACGCGCGCCGCGTTCGGGCGCGCAGCGGGATCAGACCTGCGGCAATACGGGCATGACCCTGAACGTCGCGGTGAACTACGGCTCGCGCGGGAAATCATGCGCGCGGTGCGCGCCGTCGCCGATGCGGCGGTCGCGGCGGCGGGCCGGGGCGAGGCGCTCGACGTCACCCCCGAGCTGTCGAGCGCGAGCCTCTACACCGCCGGCATTTCCCAGTCCCGACCTGGTCATTCGCACGTCGGGAGGCATCGCATGTCAGAACTTCCTGCTGGCAGGTCGCGTACGCCGAGTTCTACGTGACCGATGTGCTCTGGCCCGATTTCGATCGCTGCACGAGCTGCTGCGCGCCCTGCTGGACTTCCAGCATCGCGACCGACCGCCGCTTCAGGCGTTCGATGACCGAGGCCCGAAAGGAACCGGCGAGAGCAGGACCGGCGAAGAAGCGATCTCAGGCGTGCGCTTCGCGTCGGGGACCGTCTACTTCGTCCTTACCGTCGGTCTGATACTTGCCGGCACGGTCGCGACCCTCGTGCCTACTTCTGCATCGTGGCGGGGCTCGCCTCGTCACGAGTTCTTCAGGCTGCTGCGTCGCGACGCCAAGCGTCCCAACGATCTGCTCGGCATCGTCGCGGCGGTGCTGCATCCGCCTGTGATGATTGGCTGTACGGCTTCGTGGGCGTGGGCGTGCTGTCCCACGTCCCTCATTCTGGCGCTGCTACATCATGGTACGTAGTTTCTATTCCCGTTCGCGCGTCGTCGACGTGGGCGCGTCCATCTTCGTCGCGCTCTACGCGGGGTTCCTGCCGTGCGGTTTTTGCTCGTGCGCGAGCGGTCCCGGGTTCTGGGGCGGCATCCTGGTGCTCGGGATCATGTGCGGCGTCTGGCTCAGCGACGTCTTCGCCTATCTGATCGGCCGCAGGGTTCCGGAAAGCACAAGCTCGCGCCGCTCGTCTCGCCCAAGAAGACCTGGGGAAGGCTTCATCGCCGGCATGGTCGCGTCGGTGGGGGTGTGGTGCGCCATAGCGCCTCATCCCGCCGGTGGACATGGGGTTCGTGGAGGCTTCCGCGTTCGGTATTCTCTGCGGCCTACGCCGGCATTCTGGGCGATCTTGCGGAAAGCCGGTTCAAGCGCAATTCCGGCGTCATGATTCAGGCACCATCATGCCCGGGCACGGCGGCATGATGGACCGCGTCGATTCCATGATCGCGGTTTCGTTCGTCTCCGCGTTCCTGCTGTTCGGAGGAGGGTGCATCCCCATGTCCTGTAAGAAGCGCATCGCGATCCTGGGGTCCACGGGCTACCATCGGAACTCAGACGGCCGATGTCGTCCCGCCGCCATCCCGACAAGCTCGAGATCGTCGCGCTCGCGGCGAATCGCAGCGTCGATGCCGTCGCGGCGCAGGCCTGCGGAAATTCGGCGTGCGCCGCATCGCGTTCGGGGACGAGGCGCTCGATGGCTCGCCGGCCCTCGACGCCCTGCCTGAAGGGGCCGAGGTATCGTTCGGGGCCGGATGCCCTCGTCGACCTCGTCGCGCTCGACGGGTCGATTGCGTCGTGAACGCGCTCGTCGGCGCGGCCGGCATGCGCGCTTCGTACGAGACGCTGCGCCACGGTACGCAGCTCGCGCTCGCGAACAAGGAAAGCCCGTCGTCGCCGGCGACCTCATCATGCCGCTCGCCCGCGCGCTGGACGAGGAGGCCGGCCATCCGGGCGCCCTCTGCCCATCGATTCCGAGCACGGCGCCATCTACCAGTGCCTTCTGGGCGAACGTCCCGAAGAGGTCTGCGCGCTGTGGGTCACGGCATCGGGCGGCCTGTTCCGCGGCAAGACGGCCGGCGAGCTCGCCGACGTCACGTTCGAGGAGGCCCTCGCGCATCCGACCTGGCACATGGGTCCGAAGATCACGGTCGATTCCTCCACGCTCATGAACAAGGGCCCTCGAGGTCATCGAAGCCCACCACCTGTTCGACATGCCCTACGACCGCATCCGCGTCGTGGTGCTAGCCCCAGAGCGCCATCCATTCGATGGTCGAATATTCCGACAGCAGCGTGAAGGCGCACCTCGGACGACCGACATGCGCATCCCGATCCAGTTCGCCCTGAGGCTATCGATCGCTGGGACGCCCCGGTCGAGCCGCTCGATTTCACGCGTCTGGGCTCCCTCGAGGTTCTACCCCGTCGACGAGGAGACGTTCCGCTGCTTCGCGCTCGCGCGCGGCTACACGGGCGGGACGCTGCCTGCGCCATGAGACGCCGCCAACGAGGTCGCGGTCGCGCGCCTTCCTGGCGGGAGGCTGCGCTGGCTCGACATCGCCTCAGCGTCGAGCACGTCGCCAGACGCCCATGCGGTCGAGCGGGTGGAAAGCCTCGACCAGCTCTCGCGCGTGGATGCGTGGGCACGCGTGCGGGCGAGCGCGTTCCTCGACGACGCGCGCACGCACGCGTAAACGAAAGGCCGCATCCGCATGAACGTCATTCTCATGGTCTTCTACCTTGCGGTCGCGCTCAGAGCGCTCGTCTTCATCCACGAAGGCGGCCACTTTCTCGCGGCGCGCGCGTTCGGCGTGCGCGTGACCGAGTTCATGCTCGGCCTGCCCGGTCCGAGCATCGGATTCACCCTGGCGCGGCACGCGCTTCAGCGTGATCGGCCGTGCCTCTCGGCGGATACGCGAAGGTTTGCGGCATGGAGCCGGGTCCGAGAATCCGCATATGGAGCGCGCGCTGGCCTTCATATCCGCGCGCGGCACCGTCTACGCCGACGATTTCGCCGCGGAAGCCGGCATCACGACCGAGAGCCGTCGAGGACCTTCTACGCGCTCGAGGAATGGGGCTGCGTCGTCGGGCCGAAGCGCGCCGATGCGCACAACGTCTTCGCACCCGTGCCGCGCGCGACGCCGCGAGCGGACGAGTCCTCGCCGAGGGCGCTCCGCGTGCCTCGACGATGCGCACGAGCTGTATCTGCGCGAGCGGGCCCAGACCTATCGTTCGCTGCCGTTCTGGAAGCGCAGCGTCATCCTGCTCGCAGGCATCGCGATGAACCTGCTGTTTCGTCGTCGTCGCCTTCGTCGCGGTCTACTCCGTCTTCCCGGCGTCGACATGGCGGATGCGCAGGGCGCTCTCAGCCACGTCACGATTCCGGTCTGGCGGGCGGTGCCTCGGCAGCTTCGCGTATAGGGGCCAGGTCGTGATCGCATCTGGCGGGGCTTTTTCAATCCGCCACCGTTTCCGACACACGCCATGTCGAATTCCCGTGAGCGTCATCGGCATGGCGGTCGTGTCAAGCAGTACGCCGATGCCGGTCCGCTCGCGTTCCTGTTCTTCATAGCGATGATCTCGGTGTCGCTCGGCATCATGCAGACCTGCTGCCCATCCTCCGCTCGACGGAGGGCGCTTCGTCATCGAGGGTTTTCCAGAAGATCACCAGCCAGCGTGGTGGGTATCGGGCCATGAGACGTCATGACCGCGCAGGTCTTGCCCTTATGCTGGTCTTTTTCGTCGTCATGTTGAATCAGGACATCCATCGGTTTCATATTCGGTGAGATGTGGCGGCGCACCGCGCCTGTTTCACGTCCGTCTGCGCGATGCAGGCGGGAAGAGAATCTTATGGAACCAACAGCCACGGCGCCCAGCCGAACCAGCGCACGCGGCGCTTGTCCGTCGGCGGCGTGCCTCTCGGCAGCGGCGCCCGTGCGTCGTGCAGTCGATGCTCAACGCGCCTGCGACCGACGTCGAGGCCAACCTCCGTCAGATCGCCGACCTCCAGGCCGTCGGCTGCGAGGTCGTGCGCGTGAGCGATTCCTCGGCGTTCCTGTCTCGACGCTCTCGAGGAGGTATGCCGCAAAAGCCCTCTTCCCATCGTCGCCGACGTCCATTTCGATGCGGGGATCGCCATCGAGGCCGCACGTCGCGGCGCGGCCAGCTGCGCATCAATCCAGGTAACATCGGATCGTGGGAAAAGACCGACGCCGTCATCGATGCGGCTCGCGCGGCCCGCATCCCCATCCGCATCGGCGTGAACGCGGGGATCGCTCGACGACGCCCTGAAGGCGCGGACCGACCTGACGCTTCCCGAGAAGATGGCCGCGTCCGTCAAGGAACACGTGCGTCATTTCGAGGACCGCGGCTTCGGCGACATCGTCGTGTCCGCCAAGGCGCACGACGTCATGACTACGGTGCGCGCCTATCGCGTGCTCGCGCGGGAAATCCCCGAGATCCCCCTGCATATCGGCATCACCGAGGCCGGGACGCTGCTTCAGGGCGTGGTCAAGTCCGCCAGCGGCCTGGGCATCCTGCTCGAAGAGGGCATCGGCGACACGATGCGCATCTCGCTGACCGACGAGCCGACGGCCGAGGTCCGCGCCTGCTGGATGCTGTCGGCGCTCGATCTGCAGCCGCCGCGGCCCCGAGATCATCAGCTGCCCCACCTGCGGGCGTTGCCAGATCGATATGATCCCTATCGCCAAGGCGATCGAGGAGCGTCGCCACGTCGGCGAAGCCTCTCAAGGTTGCCGTCATGGGCTGCGTGGTGAACGGCCCGGGCGAGGCCGAGGGCGCCGATATCGGCGTGGCTTCCGGCGCGGGCGCGGGCGTCATCTTCAAGGGCGGCTCCACCTTGCGCAAGGTCGATGAAGGCGATATCGTCGAGACCCTCGTGGAAGAAATCGACAAGCTCTGACGGGCGTCGCGGCTCGCCGCTGCAGGCCGCCCGTGCGTGCACGCGGCTCGGACCGTGCGCACGGCGCGGCGTCCATTCCGAACGAATGGGGCCCGACGGCCCCGAACCGACCGACGAGACGAGAAAGACCGGACGATGAATTCATTTCGCACACGCACCCTGCTTCGCATGAGCGAGCTGTATATGCCCACGATCAAGGAGGATCCGGCGGATGCCGACGTCACGTCGGCGAAGCTGCTCTATCGCGCGGGCATGCTGCGCAAGGAGGCATCGGGGCTGTATCTCGTTTTCTGCCCCTGGGGATGCGCGTGCTCAACAAGCTCGAGGCCATCATCCGCGAGGAGATGGATTCTCACGGCGCCCAGGAGATCCTGATGCCGTTTGTGCAGTCGTCCGATCTCTGGCGCGAAAGCGGCCGCTGGGGCGTCTGGCGAAGAGATGCTGCGCATGGCCGATCGCCACGGCAACGAGTTCTGCCTCGGGCCGACGCATGAGGAGGTCGTGACCGACCTGGTCAAAACGAGCTACGCAGCTACAAGGACCTTCCGCGCAACCTCTATCAGATCCAGCTCAAGTTCCGCGACGAGCGGAGCCTCGCTTCGGGCTTCTGCGCAGCCGCGAATTCATCATGAAGGACGCCTGCAGCTTCGATGCCGACCGCGAGGGGCCTCGACGCGAGCTACGAACGCATGCGCGAGGCCTACGAGAACGTCTGCGACCGCATGGGGGCCCGGATATCGCATCGTCGTGGCCGATGCGGGCCAGATCGGCGGAGACGGCGGCACCGAGGAGTTCATGGTGCTCGCCGACAACGGCGAAGCCGAGCTCGTCTATTGCGACTGCGGCTATGCGGCCGACGTCGAGGCCGCCGCCTGCATGCCCTGCTCCCGTGCCGTACGTGCGCGCGAAGGAGGAGCATGCCCGCAGGCGATGTGCGGGAAAAGGTCGCTACGCCGGGCGTCCATACGATCGACGAGCTGGCGGCGTTTCTGGGCATTCCCGCCGCCGCCTGCATGAAGGCGTTTTCGGCAAGGACGGCGAGCGCCGTCTGGGTGCTCTTCGTTCCCGGCGACTACGAGGTCAACGAAGATAAGGCGTCGAACCTCCTCGGAGGCTTCGCGCCCCTCACCGACGACGAGATGAAGGACGCGGGGCTCGTCAGGGATCCATGGGACCGGTCGGTCTGCCGGCAGGCGTGAAGGTCGCGGCCGATGCGAGCCTTAGCGGGCATCGAGCGTTGGGTCGTCGGCGCGAACGAGGATGGGTTCCACTTCGTCGGCGCCGCCCAAGGCGACGATTTCAAGGTCGATGCCTGCGGGCGATCTGTGCACCGTGCGCGAAGCGGGGACGCGTGCCCGCAGTGCGGCTCGCCCCTGCGCAGCGCACGCGGCATCGAGGTCGGCCAGATCTTCAAGCTCGGCGACAATATTCCCGCGCCATGGGCGCCACGTTCATGGATGCCGACGGCTCGGAGAAGCCGTTCATCATGGGATGCTACGGCATCGGCGTGTCGCGCGCGATGGCTGCGGCCGTCGAGCAGCGCAACGACGAGCACGGCATCATCTGGCCCGCCGCCATCGCGCCGGCCCATGTCGCCGTCATTCCCCTGTCGCCGAAACCCGACGAGGTCACGGCCGCGGCCGAGGAGCTTGCAGGGCGCGCTGGCCGATGCGGGCCTCGAGGTGGTCATCGACGACCGCGACGAACGCGCGGGGCGTGAGTTCAACGATAACGACCTGATCGGCTGGCCGGTCCAGGTGGTCGTCGGCAAGCGCGCGGCCTGAAGGAGGCGTGGTCGAGGTCGACGACCGCGCGACGGGCGAGAAGGAATCGGTGGCCTCGATCAGGTCCTTTCCGCCGTCGAGCGGGTCCTTTCCCTAGGGGCGCGGGCCCGCGTCGAGCGCGCGTTCGCACGGACGGACGCCCGACGCGGGCGAATGCATGCGTTTCGAGCCTCCGTGCGCAGCGCTTCGGCACGGCGCTCGTGGAATACGATGTCGACGAATCTCGAACGGGGATGCCGAGGATGGAATTGCTTGCGCCGGCGAGGCGGCTGGGAACAGCCTCGAATGCGCGGTCGCGTTCGGCGCCGACGCGGTGTATCTGGCCGCCGCGCCACGGCATGCGCCATCGCGCCGACAACTTCGCCGAAGCGGATATACCGCGTGCCGTCGCCTTCGCGCATGCGCATGCGCGCGGCGGTGCACGTCACGGCCAACACCATCATGTCCGACGCGGATACCGACGATCTGCCCCGCTATTTCGCGATGTTTGCCGACGCGGGCGTCGATGCGTTCATCGTCGCCGATGCGGGAGCCATCGCCATCGCCCGCGAAGCGGCTCCGCGCGTCGCCATCCATCTCCCGTCCACGCAAGCCTCCGTCGTGAACGCCGCCGCGGCGCGCCTGTACGCCTCGCTCGGCGTGACGCGCATCGTCGTCGCGCGCGAGATGGGCCTTTCGGCCATCGCCGAGATGCGCCGGCGCCTCGCCCCAGGGCATGCAGATCGAGGCGTTCGCGCACGGATCGATAGTGCATGGCCTATTCGGGACGTTGTCTGATCAGCGATTATCTTGTCGGCGACGGACGCGGCGCCAACAAGGGCAACTGCGCGCAGCGGCCTGCCGATGGGGATATACGCTCGTGGAGCGCACGCGTCCCGGGCAGTCGTTCGACATCGAGGAGACCGCCGGCAGCCGACGGCGCCGACGCGCTCGCTCCCCTGCCGAGTCGTTCATCGCGAGTTCGAACGACATGTGCATGCTCGAGCACCCTCGACGACCCTTGCGGCCGCCGGCGTCGACAGCATCAAGATCGAGGGCCGCGCCAAGGGCGCCTATTACGTCGCCGCGGTCGTGAACGCCTACCGTCATGTGCTCGACGGCGAACCTGCGTCCGTGTGGGCTTCCGAGCTCGAGACCGTGAGCCACAGGCTATTCCACGGGTTCTACTACGGCGATCCGGGCCAGAACGCCGTATCAGACCAGTACGTGCGGGCCTACCGCATGGTGGCGCGCGTCGCGGGATCGATGCGGCCGCATCCGGGACCGGTCGAGATCCCGTCTGCCGAAGTATCCGGCGGCCCGCGCCGGATGCTTCGGTTCTGAGCGCGCGGCTGCCGCAGCGCGAGGCGATACGCGCGTCCGCGCGCGCGAGCCTCTCCGTCTGCCGCAACCGGTTTGCCGAAGGCGATGTCGTCGAGCCCTGCGTCCGACAGCTCCGATCGAATCGTTCGAGGTGAAAGACCTCGCATGGCACGCTCCTCCCGATTTCGACCTGACCGACGTGCGCCGCGATGCGCCCGATTCCATCCTCGGCTCGACCCTGCGCGTCCGGGCGGGCATCTCGTCAAGGTCGATGTGGCGAACCGCACGATGGAGCGCTATTCGTGCGCCGCGTCCGTGCGCCTTTCGCCGGGCGATATCCTCCGTACGAAGGCGTAGGCGAAACGACCCCGAAACGCATGCCATTCAGGGCCAACGGATTCTCTGCATATAGTAAGATTGGGGCCGCAGGTATGATGGCGGCACCGAAGGCCGCCGTCCTGACGAAAGATAGGAGCCAGCCATGGGTCGAAGCGCCGAGGAGACGCTCGACATCTCATTCGACGAGTTCTCCATTCACCTGCGCGCCCACACGCGCATCTTCATGGACGTCGAGGGCGGGTCGTACTACCGACCCATACCGACGGGTATTGGCGAGCTCAGGATTGCGCGGTCATGAACGACAAAAGCCATTTCACCGACTGTTCGGACCTCGTCCCCACGTTGAGCGAATTCCCTAGGTCTCACCTGGCTTGACGGAAAGAAGATAGAAGACGTCTTCGACGAATCGACGTTCTATAAGAGCATCCAGGATTAACCGTCGCGCCCGTTTCGGCGCTTCGCAGAGGATCGAGACGCGGGAAAGGCGGGCCGAGGGTCCGCCTTCCCGGTTTCTGCCGACGCCCACGTGCGTGCAATGTTCGACACGCAGGGAAAATCGTGTATCCTGACAATCCTTCAAACTTCGTCGCGGCCTCGCGTTCGCCCTGCCTCGCCGCACGATGCGCACGCACGCGCATGGCATGAATCGGAGGGTTCATCGTGAAATTGGTCGTAACCGAGAAGAACGACGCGGCCCAGCAAATATCGTCGCTGCTCGGAGGCACGCGCCCGAAAAGCCGACAAGGTCTCATAGCACGCCGGTCTACCGTCTGACGGTGGATCGGCGAGGAATGGTCTGCATCGGCCTGCGCGGCCATATCCTCGAACCCGATTTCGTCCCTTCGATCGTCTACAAGAAGTCCAAAGGCTGGCAGGCCGTCACGGCCGACGGCGAGGTCTTCCCGACCACGCTGCCCGCGCATCTTCCGAAGCCTCCGTTCAAGACCAAGCGCAAAGCCCTTCACGGCCGACGGCGTGGCGCTCAACACCTGGAAGATGGACACGCTCCCGTATCTCACCCTACGCGCCCATCGAGAAGCTTCCAGGAAAAAGGGACATCATCCGCAGCCTGAAGAACCTCGCCAAGAAGGCCGACGAGATCATCATCGCCACCGACTTCGACCGCGAAGGCGAGCTCATCGGATCCGACGCCTTGAGCTGCATCCAGAGGTCAACCCCGACGCCCCCGTCGCGCGCGCCCGCTATTCCGCGTTCACGAAGCCCGAGATCGAGCATGCCTTCTCGCACCTCGTCCCGCTCGACGTGAACCTCGCGCAAGCGGAGAGAGCCGTCAGGACATCGATCTGATCTGGGGCGCCGTGACTCACGCGCTTTCTGACCATCGTGAAGTTCGCGGGGATGGCAACGTGCGCTCGTCCGGTCGCGTCCAGACGCCGACCTCGCGCTCATCGTCGCCCGGGAACGCGAGCGCATGGCATTCGTGCCCGAGGATTACTGGGTGGTGAAAGGCCTGTTCGCCGATGGGGCGGATGGAGTTCGAAAGCCACGTACGCGCAGAAGCGCATCTCGGACAAGGCCCAAGCCGATGCCGTCATGGCGCATGTCGAGGGCGTCGATTCCGCCCGGGTGTCGGCGATCGAGAAACGTCGGCGCACCATCGCCCCGCCGGCCCCGTTCAATACGACGAGCCTGATGGCCGCCGCCGCCAACGAGGGCCTGTCGCCCGCGCGCACGATGCGCCTCGCCGAGAGCCCTCTACGATGGCCGGGATCATCAGCTATCCGCGCGTCGACAACACGGTCTCATCCTGATTCGCTCGACCTGGCCGATGTCGTCCGCGTCCCTCTCGAAAGGTCCCGGCATACGCCCCGTACCGCCAGAGCTCCTGTCCGCGGGCGCGCTTTCCGCCACGCGCGGCAAGCAGGAGACCACCGACCATCCGCCCATCTACCCTGACGGCGCCGGCCGATCCCGACTCGCCTCGATCCCTGCCCAGTGGAGCTCTACAACCCGATCGCCCGCCGCTTCTCGCCACGCTCTCCGAGTCCGCCATCACCGAGAACACGAAGGTCACGTTCGATGTGAACCCGAGCCGTTCGACACGAGCGGCGTCATCACGCAGAAGCCGGGCTTCAGGGCCATCTATCCGTACGGCCGCAAGAAGGATGTCCAGCTCCCGCCCCTCGAGCAGGGGCAGACGGTCGATTTCAAAGGCGCGGCCTGCGAGAAGAGCAGACCCAGCCGCCGGCGCGCTATTCCCAGGGCGTGCTCATCCAGGAGATGGAGAAGCTCGGGCTCGGCACCAGGCCACGCGCGCGCGTCCATGATCGAGCGCCTGTACCAGGTGAAGTACATCCAGAACGATCCGATCGAGCCGAGCCAGCTCGGCATCGCGGTCTGCGACGCGTTGGAGCAAGTTCGCGCCCCCAGATCACGAGCCCCGATATGACGGCCACGCTCGAAGAGGACATGAACAGGATCGCCGAGGGCGAAAAGACCCGGCAGGATGTCGTCGATCTCGCGCGACATCCTGAACGACGTCCTCCGCGAGCTTCTGCCGCATCAGGAAGAGGTCGAGGACGCGCTCGCCGACGCGGTCGCTGCGGACGCGTACGTGGGCCCGTGCCCCGCGCGGACGCGACCTGCAGATCCGCGCATCCAACAAGACGCATTCCATGTTCATCGGCTGCGCGGGATGGCCGGAATGCGACGTCACGTATCCGCTGCCCAAGGGCAAGATCGAATCGATGGAGGAGCGCTGCCCGACCTGCGGCATGCCCCAGATCAAGGTCACGGCCTTCCGCTCAAGCCGCGCGTCCAGTGCATCGACCAGAGCTGCCCGACCAACGTCGAGCCCGATCTCGTGGTCGGGACGTGCCTGGGCCTGCGCCGCGAAAGGCCTGGACAAGAAGCTTGTCGCCACGAAGAACCTCGCACGCTCAAGCGCTTCATCCGCCGCGAGAACTACGAGGAATGCGAGACGAGCTATCCGCTCCCCGCGACGGGAAAGCTGACGGCGACCGATGAGGTCTGCCCGGATTGCGGGGCCCTCTGGTCGTCGTCACGACGGCACGCGGCCCCTGGAAGCTCTGCCCCAACTTCGGCTGCCCCGGCAAGGAGGAGAAGGCGAAGGCATCGGGCGCGCGCAAGGGCGGGGCCAAGGCCGGGCCGCGCACGCGCGCGATCGGCGTCGAAGGCGAAGTAGCCTTCGGCCCGCGCGACGGCGAAACGCATTTGGCCAACGCGAAGGCGAGGGCGGCTATGGCGCTTCGGTCCGCGCGGCAGCGAAACGCATCCATTCCCGATGTGACGATACCCAAGGCCTCGGCTTCGGTCCGCGCAGCGGCGAAACGCATGGCGACCAGGTGGAGCAGGTTGTGTGGAGACGCGCGCGTCCCTTGCACGACCTGCTTTTTCGCATCTATAATGCTCGGTTGCGTCTGGTTCTGTATGGATACACCCGGGCGCGTGGGCAACTCGGGAACCGTAGATCTGCACCTCCCATATGCAGGCCAAGCGACAATCGGGTCCCACGAACGCGAAGATGGCTGGTGTGCGTCGGGTTCCGGCGTGCGATGGGAAGCCGAAGAAAGGAAAGACATGGGGAGTCAAGTGCGTACAAGCCGACCAGCCCCGGCCGTCGCTTCCAGATGGTCTCTGACTTCGCAGAGATCACGACCAGCACGCCGGAGAAGTCGCTGCTTGCGCCTCTGCCCAAGAAGGCGGGACGCAACAACTACGGCCGCATCACCACCCGCCATCAGGGCGGCGGCAACAAGCGCCGTTACCGCATCATCGACTTCAAGCGCAGGAAGGACGGCGTGCCCGCCAAGGTCGCCACGATCGAATACGATCCGAACCGTTCCGCCCGCATCGCCCTTCTGCACTACGCGGACGGCGAGAAGCGCTATATCCTTCACCCGAAGGCCTGAAGGTCGGCGATACCATCACCTCCGGAACCGGTTCCGACATCAAGCCCGGCAACGCGCTCGCGCTCGCCGACATCCCCGTCGGCACGCTCATCCACGCCGTCGAGCTCAGCCCGGCCGCGGCGCCGCGCTCGCCCGTTCCGCAGGCACTTCCATTCAGCTCATGGGCAAGGAAGGCAACTACGCCATCCTCCGCATGCCCTCTTCCGAGATGCGTCGCGTTCTCCTTACCTGCCGCGCCACCATCGGAGAGGTCGGCAACGCCGAGCACTCCAACATCAAGATCGGCAAGGCCGGCCGCAACCGCTGGAAGGGCATCCGCCCGACCGTCCGCGGCACCGTCATGAATCCTGTCGACCACCCGCACGGCGGTGGCGAAAGGCAAGAACAAGACCGCAGGCCGCCATCCTGTCAGCCCGTGGGGCGTGCCTACCAGGGCCATCGCACCCGCAACGCCAAGAAGGCTTCGAGCCGCCTGATCATCCGTCGCCGCAAGAAGTAGCGCGCGACGTTACGTTAAGGAGAGAACGTGAGCAGAAGTTTGAAGAAGGGTCCTTTCGTCGAACCGCGTCTCCTTGGCCGCATCCAGGCTATGAACGCCTCTGGCGAGAAAAACGTCATCAAAACGTGGTCCCGCGCCTCCACCATCTTCCCGGAGATGGTCGGGCATACGATCGCCGTCCACGACGGCCGCAAGCATGTCCCCGCTATCATCACCGAATCCATGGTCGGTCATAGCTGGGCGAATTCGCCCGACCCGCACCTTCCGTGGCCATGTCAAGAAGACGAAATAAAGGAGGTAGCACTCATGGAAGCAAAGAGCCACTGCTAAGTACGTGCGTGTGAGCCCCGCAAGGCCCGCATCGTCGTCGACCAGGTCCGCGGCAAGGATATCCCGCGTGCGCGCGAGATCGTCGCGTTTTCCGAGCGCGCCATCGCCGAGACCGTCGGCAAGGTCATCGACTCCCGCCGTCGCCAACGCCGTGAACAACCACGGCATGAGCGACAAGAATCTCTTCATCAAGGCCGCCTTCGTCGACGAAGGCCCCACGATGAAGCGCTTCCGCCCCCGCGCGAAGGGCTCCGCGTCGCCGATCCGCAAGCGGACCAGCCACATCACCGTCATCGTCGCACCCCGAGAGGAGGCATAACGCATGGGCCGAAAGTAATGCCCACCGGCTTCCGTCTCGGTATCACCGAAGACCGGCGCAGCCGCTGGTACGCCGATAAGGATTACGCCAAGACCCTCGAGAACGACCTCGCCATTCGTCGTTTCCTCGAGAAGAAGCTCGCCCGCGCCGCCGTCTCCAAGATCGAGATCGAGCGCGCCGGCGACAAGACCAAGATCATCGTCACGACCGCCCGTCCCGGCGTCGTGATCGGCAAGAAGGCGCTCGAGATCGACGCGCTCCGCAAAGGGAGGTCGCGAAGGTCGCTACCGGCCAGGTCAACATCGAAGTCATCGAGGTCAAGCGCCCCGAGCTCGATGCCACGCTGGTCGCCCGCTCCATCGCCGAGCAGCCGAAGGCCGCGTCGCCTTCCGCCGCGCGATGCGCAAGGCCGTCCAGTCCGCCCGGCAAGAGCGGCGCGCTCGGCATCCGCATCCAGTGCTCCGGCCGTCTGGGCGGCGCCGAGATGAGCCGTCGCGAGTGGTACCGCGAAGGCCGCGTGCCTCTGCACACCCTGCGCGCCAAGATCGACTACGGCTTTCACCATCGCCTCCACGACGATGGGCTCCATCGGCGTGAAGGTCTGGATCTACCGATGGCGAAATGCCGCCGGGCGGCAAGGTTCCCCAGCCGGCCCTCGAGGGCAGTCGCGCTCCCGAGCCGCGCGCCGCCGTGGCGACCGCAACGAAAGGGTGCAAAGCAATGCTGGCTCTAAACGCGTGAAGCACCGCAAGGTGCAGCGCGGCTCCATGAAGGGGCAAGGCCAAGGGCGGCACCAGGCTCAACCACGGCGATTATCGGCATCCAGGCGCTCGAAGCCCACTGGATCACCAACCGCCAGATCGAAGCCGCGCGTATCGCCATGACCCGCGAGATGAAGCGTGGCGGCAAGGTCTGGATCACCATCTTCCCGGACAAGCCGATCACCCAGAAGCCCGCCGAGACCCGCGGGTTCGCAGCAAACCCGAGGGTTGGGTCGCCGTCGTAGCCCGGCCGCATCATGTTCGAGATCGGCGGCGTCGGGACGAGGTCAGCGCGAAGCGCTCCGTCTCGCCATCAACAAGCTGCCCATCAGAGTGCAAGATCGTGACCAAGGAAACGGAGGCTGCTGAATAATGAAGGCTGCAGAAGTTCGTGAGTTTCTCCGACGACCCGACGTCGAAGCTCAAGGAGGCCCGCGCCGAGCTGTTCAACCTGCGTTTCCAGATGGCAACCAACCAGTTGGACAATACGGCTCGCGTGAAGCAGGTCAAGAAGGACATCGCGCGCATTCAGACCGAAATGCGCGCTCGTGAGATCGCGCGCTGCCGGCGCGTCGAAATAAGGATGAGGGATCGATGAGTGAAGAAACCCGTAACTCCCGCAAGGTCCGTCAGGGCGTTGTGGTAAGCGCGGTCAATGACAAGACCATCGTCGTGAAGGTCGAGTCGCGCAAGCCGCACCCCGTGTACGGCAAGATGATGACGACCACCAAGAAGTTCCATGCCCGCGACGAGCGGAACGAATGCGGCGTCGGCGATACGTCGAGATCATGCGGAGACGCGTCCTCTGTCCAAGATGAAGCGCTGGCGTCTCGTCCGCATCATCGAGAAGGCCAAAGCAGTTCGCGCCCTCTGCGTGATCTAGTATCGGAAGGATTTCACAATGATTCATGATGCAAACCATGCTGAACGTTGCGGACAACTCCGGCGCTCGCAAGGTGCAGTGCATCAAGGTCCTCGGCGGCTCCAAGCGCCGCTACGCTGGCCTGGGTGACGTCATCATCTGCAGCGTCAAGGAAGCTTCTCCCAACGGCTCGGTCAAGAAGGGCGAAGTCGTCCGCTGCGTCGTCGTGCGCGTCAAGAAGCAGATCCGCCGCAAGGACGGCAGCTACATCCGCTTCGACGAGAACGCCGCCGTGCTCATCGGCCAGGACGGCGCTCCTCGCGGCACCCGTATCTTCGGGCCCGTCGCACGCGAACTGCGTGACAAGAAGTACATGAAGATCGTGTCTCTGGCACCTGAGACGCTGTAGGGGAGGTGCACAGGATATGAACAGCATGCGTATTCGCAAGGGCGACAAGGTCGTCGTCATAGCGGGCAAGGACAAGGGCAAGGAAGGCGTCGTTCTCCGTGCCATCCCGACCAGGCAGCGCGTCGTGGTCGAAGGCTGCGGCATGGTCAAGAAGGCCGTCCGCCCCACCCAGCAGAACCCCCAGGGCGGCATCACGCGCGTCGAGGCCCCCATCCACGTGTCCAACGTGATGCTCGTCTGCCCGAAGACCGGCAAGCCGACCCGCATCGGCATCCGCCGCGATGAAAACGGCAAGCGCATCCGCGTCAGCAGCAGGCAACTGCGATATCGACTAGTTCGATCGCGTAATCGTCGGGGCCGAACCGTTCGGCCCTCGTTCCATGGCCCCTGCCGGCATCCGCATGGGACGCAGGGTCGGCAATCCTGCGTTTAATTCATCGAAAAGGAGAATGTGCGATGACTGCACCTCGTCTGAAGGAAAAGTACCGGTCCGAGATCGTTTCTCAGCTTGAGAAGGAACTCTCGATCGACAACATCAACGAAGTCCCGCGGCTCGACAAGATCGTCATCAACATGGGCGTCGGCGAAGCCAGCTTCCGATTCCAAAGGCAGCTCGATGCCGCGATGAACGATCTGCGCGTCATCAGCGGCCAGCAGCCCTGCGACCCGCGCCAAGAAGTCCATCGCGAGCTCCATATCCGCCAGGGCATGGCCATCGGCTGCAAGGTCACGCGCCCGCGGCGACCGCATGGGAATTCCTCGATCGCCTGCTGGCCCTCGCCCCTTCCTCGCGTCCGCGACTTCCGCGGCGTTTCCCCGAGAGCTTCGACGGCCGCGGCAACTGCAGCCCTCGGCATCACCGACCAGTGATGATCTTCCCCGAGATCGAGTACGACAAGGTCGATCGCACCCGCGGCATGGACATCGCGTTCGTGACCACCGCGGAAACCGATGAGAAGCTCAAGGCGCTTCTCAGCGCTCGGATTCCCTTTCAAGAAGTAGTACACTTCCCACTCAACATGCTGAACGGCGGTTTCGCACGAAGCCGCCCGACAAGTAAGGGAAAGAAGGAGGGAATGGCAAAAGTCGATGATCGCCAAAGCGAAGCGCGAGCTCTGTTCTCGACGCGCGCGTCATACGCGCTGCAACCCCGCTGCGACGCCCCCATTCTGCGTGTACCGCAAGTTCGGACTGTGCCGCGTCTGCCGCGCGAGCTCGCTCTCAAAGGCGAACCCCCGGCGTGACAGGCTTCCTGGTAGAAGGCAAACGTCACGGTCGGTGTGCCCTGCCGGTAAGGCGTATGTCACGGGCGCCCTTGCGTACCTCCGGCTTGCTCATCACGAGTCAAAAGGAGAAACCCCACATGACTATGAACGATCCCATCGCAGATATGCTGTTTACGCGCGTGCGCAACGCGAACGCTGTCTGCAAGCCGACGGTTTCACTGCCGTCTTCCAAGAAGCTCGTCGAATCGCCCGCGCATCATGACCGAGGAAGGCTGCACGCTTCGCGACATCATCGAAAGCCAGCCGCGCGACATCCTCGAGATCACGACGAAGTACGGCGAGAAGAAAGCCAAGGTCATCCGCGGCATCGCCGCATCTCCAAGCCTGGCCTGCGCATCTCATGCCGGCAAGGACAGCTGCGCGTTCTCGGCGCTGGGCACGGCCATCGTGTCCACCTCCAAGGGCGTCATGACCGACCGCGATGCGCGCAAGGCAGGGCGTCGGCATACGCGAAAATCACCGCGGCGTCTAGTATTGCGACGAAAAGGAGCTAGATATGTCCTGCGTATCGGTAAGCAGCCCATTCCGGTTCCTGCCGGAGTCGAGGTCACCATCAAGCGATCGCACGGTCGCCGTCAAAAGCGTCGGCGAGATCTCTCTGTGCGTATCCCGAGGCCATCACCGTCGTTCCAGGAAGGCGACGAAGATCGTCGTCACCCGTCCGGACGACGAGCGTCAGAACCGTGCGTACCACGGTCTGGTGCGCGCGCTCATCGCGAACATGGTCGAAGCGCGTGACCAAGGGCTTCGAAAGAGGCTCGGAGCTGGTCGGCGTCGCGGCTACGCGCACTCCCTGGCGCGGCAGGCAAGCTCGATCTTTCAGCTCGATAGCGTCAAGCCGTCGAATGCTCGGGCTCCCGAGGCATCACCTTCGACGCGCCCGATCAGACGCATCGTCGTCGCGCGGCATCGGCGCGCGCAGAGGGTCGGCGGAGACCGCGGCCATCGTCCGCAAAGTGCAAGCCCGAGCCGACACAAGCGCGGGCGCGGGCATCCGCTACGCAGGGGCGAGGCATGTCCGCCGCAAGGAAGGCTAAAAGCCGGCGAGGCCGAGAAACAGCCGCGTGAGAGAGATTTTGAGATGAACAAGCTTCCAGAAGAAACAAAGCTGGCTGGCGCGTCGCCGCGAACAGTGCGCGGCAAGGTCTCCGGCACCGCCGCACGTCCTCGCCTCTGCGTCACCCGTTCCAACTCCAACATCATGTCCAGTTCGTCGACGACGTTGCTGGCAGGACTCTCTCTACGGCGAGGGCGCCCATCGGCGCAGACTTCAAGGCCACCGGCAAGTCCGGCGCGAACGTCGAGGGCGCGTCCGCCCCTGGGCGGCATCGTCGGCAAGAAGGCTCTCGAGAAAGGCATCACCGGATCGTCTTCGACCGCGGCGGCAACCTCTATCACGGTCGCGTCAAGGCTCGCCGACGGCGCCCGCGAAGCCGGCCTGAAGTTCTAAGAAAGGGTAGCAGATGACTCTCGTAAAGAAGAAAAGAATCAGAGCGCTGTTCCCGAGGCTTCAGGAACGCGTCGTCTACATCAACCGCGTGTCGAAGGTCGTCAAGGGCGGCCGCCGCTTTCGGCTGACCGCCTTGGTCGTGGTCGGCGACGGCAACGGCACCGTCGGCGTCGGCATGGGCAAGAGCCAGGAAGTGCCCATCGCCATCCGCAAGGGCATCGAAGACGCGAAAGAACCTCTTCACGGTTCCTTCTGACGAAAGCCGAGACCCTTCCGCACGAAATCATCGGCGAGTTCGGCGCGGGCGCGCAGTCCTTCTCAGCCGCCACCCCGGTACCGGCGTCATCGCCGGCGGCCCGGTGCGTGCGGTCATGGGCTCGCAGGCGTCAGGACGTCCCTCACCAAGTCCTCGGCACCGACAACGCGATGAACGTCGTCAAGGCGGCCGCCGAGCCTGAAGTGATGTCGTCCCGCGACCGGAGACGGCCGAGCGCCGCAACATCACCGTGGGCAAGATCTACGTGGTCCGAAAGAAGGAGGCGTGAGGGCTCATGGCAGACGCTACGAAGACTCTGCGCATCAAGCAGATCAAGTCGTCCATCGGCTCGGGGTACGACCAGGGGCAGACGCTTCGCTCCCTGGGCCTCGGCAAGATCAACCGCGTGGTCGAGCAGAAGGACACGCCGGTCATCCGCGGCATGATCTTCAAGGTCAAGCATCTCGTCGAAGTCGAAGAGATCTAAACCTCCTGCATGGCGAACGCAAAGCCCGCTTCGGCGGGCTTTTTCTTTCCCGTGTTCTTCGGTGCGGTAGACGGACATTTTGTGTATCGCGTACAAGCTATGCGGCTGGGCGGCATATCGCGCCCGGAGGTCGCATGCCTATGAAGTTGGCCAGCGAGCGAGTTGCTGGCTGAAACGGAGGATTTCCTCCGTTGAGGAAAAGCGAAAGGAAGCTTTGCATGGAACTCAAGGATCTCAGGCCTGCTGCAGGCGCTCGCAAGAACCGCAAGCGCGTCGGCCGCGGCCCGCGTCGGGCACCGGCAAGACCGCCGGTCGCGGCATGAACGGCCAGAGTCGCGCGCGGCGGGCGGCAAGGGCGCCGGCTTCGAAGGCGGCCAGACCTCTGGCGATGCGCCTGCTGAAGCTGGGCGGTTTCCGCAACATCAACCGCGTGGAATATCTGCCCGTCAGCGTTTCCCGCATCGAAGAGAGTTCGAGGCCGGCGACGTCGTCGATCACGACGCCCTCGTCGCGAAGGGCATCATCGCAAGAACACCGCCCTCGTCAAGGTTCTCGGCGGCGGCGACGCATCACCAAAGGCCGTCACGGTCAAGGTGGACAAGGTTTCCGCCAGCGCTGCCGCCAAGATCGAAGCGGCCGGAGGAAAGGTTGAACCGCTTGCTAAAGACTCGTTGATGCATTCAAGGTGCCGGATCTGCGCAACAAGATCCCGTTCACCTGGCCATCTTGGCGCTGTACCGCTTCGGCGCGTTCGTGCCGGTGCCGGGCATCCCTTCAACGAGTTCGCGAATTCGTTCACCAGCGGGGAGGCGTCGGCATGTCGATGCTCGACCTCTTCACCGGCGGCGCGCTTTCGCATTTCTCGGTCTTCTCGCTCGGCATCATGCCGTACATCACGGCATCGATCATCATGCAGCCTCATGCAGGGCGTCATCCCGAGCGTGGGCCGCTGGGCGAAGGAAGGCGAGACCGGCCGTCGCAAGATCACCCAGGTCACGCGTTTATGACGCTCGGTCTCGGCCTCATCAACGCCGTCGGCCATCTGTTCCTCTTCAAGAGCAGCGCCTATGGCGTCGTCTTCACGACCGAGATTCCCGAAATCGTCACCGACCTGATCGTCATCGTCACGCTGGTCGTCGGCACCGCGTTCATCATGTGGATGGGCGAGCTCATCACCCAGCGCGGCGTCGGCAACGGCATGTCGCTCATCATCTTCACGTCGATCATCTCGCGCCCGCCTCGCCGCGATCGCGAGCAGCATCTACACCGAGGGCGACTTCGGCATGGGCCTGCGGTCACGATCCCTGATCATCGCCGTCGTGGCGCTCACCATCCCGGCAATCGTCTCGTCGAGCGCGCTCAGCGCCGCATCCCGGTCAACTACGCCAAAGCGCGTCCAGGGCCGTCGCATGATGGGCGGGCGAGTCCACCCATTCTTCAAGGTGAATGCAGCGGGCGTCATCCCCATCATCTTCGCAAGCGCCCTGATCTACTTTCCGGCGCAGATCGCGGCCCTGCTCAACGTCAGCTGGCTGACGTCGTTCGCCAACTCGCTCAGCACCGGTCCGGTCAACTGGGTCCTGACCATGATCCTGATCGTCTTCTTCGCGTACTTCTGCCACGTCGATGGTGTTCAACCCCGACGAGATGAGCGAGAACCTGCGCAAGCAGGCGGCTTCATCCCGCATCCGCCCCGGCAGAAAGCCAATGACCGACTACATCCACGACGTCCTGCGCCGCGTCACGCTGCCGGGCGGCATCTTCATCGGCCTGATCGCCGTCGTGCCGGCCATCCTGTTCTCATTTTACGGACAAACCAGCTGATCCAGGCGTTCGGCGGCGTCGATCCTCACTGGCGATCGGCGTCGCGGCTCGACACGATGAGCAAGCGTGGAATCGCAGCTCAAGATGCACAACTACGAAGGCTTCTTCAAGTAGGCCGCCCCTCGTGCTACAGCTCGCCTTCGCGTTGACGCACGCGCCCGTCTCTTCGAGGCGGGCGCTGTTTCGCTCGGGTATCATGCGGAATGCTGCGGACGTCGCGCGGAATGCCGTGGATGCTCTGCGCACGCGCGCAGGACCTGTCGGAATGACGCGCAGGCGCCCGTGCGTGCGCCTTGCCGGGATGCGGCGGGTAGGATATGCCGCGCTGCGGATTGCGCGGATCATGCGCTCGCGCGATACCGGGACGAATCCTCCGCGGGCGATGCGTCGTCGATCGAAAGGGGAGACGGTGCTTTCAGGAAAGAGACCATAGTCGTCGGCGTCTCGGCAGCATCTCTGCCTCAGCAAGGCCGCCGACCTGACGTCTCGCCTCGTGAAGCTCCGGATGCGACGTGCGCGTGCTCGCGACCGATGCCGCCGCGCGCTCGTATATCCGATCTGACGCTTGAGGTGCTGTCCCGCCACCGCGTGGTCGTAGGGGCTGCGACCGGGCGCGAATCCGTCCTGATGCGCTCGCACGTGAGGCCGACCTCGCGATCGTCGCTCCGGCTTCGGCCAATACCGTTGCGCATCTCGCGCATGCCGTCGATGCCGGTTGCGTGTCGTACGTCGCGTCGCGCATGGAGCGTGCGCGCGTGCTGGTCGCCCGGCCATGAACGTGCACATGTACCGCAACGCCGCGACGCAGGGCGAACCTCGACGCGCTCGCATCGAGAGGCATCGTGGTCATTCCTCCCGCCTCGGGCATGCCTCGCCTGCGGAGACGTGGGCGAAGGGAAGCTTCCCTCGGTCGACGAGCTCGTCGACTGGGCGGTGCGCGCGAGCGTGCGCGTGAAAGACCTTGCCGGCACGCGCATCGTCGTGTCCGCCGGGCCGACCCGCGAAGCGCTCGATCCGGTGCGCTTCCTGACCAATCGTTCGACCGGTCGCATGGGATACGCCATAGCGCGGCAGGGCGATGCTGCGCGGTGCCGACGTCACGCTCGTGAGCGGCCCCGTCGACATTCCGGCCCGCGCTTCGCGGAAGTCGTCGGCGTTGAAAGCGCAGCCGATATGTTCGAAGCCGTGACGTCGCGCGCGTCCGAGGCCGACTGCCGTCATCTATGGCCGCCGCCGTCGCCGACTATCGTCCCGCGACGCGCAGCGCGTCGAAGATCAAGAAGAAGGACGGCGATCTGTCGTTGCCGCTCGAACGCGCGCAGGACATCCTGGCCTGGCTCGGCGCGCATCGTACGCCGGGAACGCGTCTATGCGGCTTCTCGATGGAAACCGACGACGTCCTTGAGAATTCCGCGCGAAGCTCGTGCGCAAGGGCGTGGACATGATCGCGGCGAACAGCCTGCGCGAGACGGGTGCGGGTTTCGGGACGCCGACCAACCGCCTGACGCTCATCACGGCGCAGCGCGAGATCGATCTGCCGATGCTCTCGAAGGACGAAGCCGCGGGCCGTCTGCTCGACGAGCTGTTCTCGCCGGAGTTGTCCGCGACGGGATGATCTCGGGTGTCAAGCGCCTCTCCGTTTCCGTCTCATCCCTGGTGCGCCTCGGCATCGTTTTTCGCGCAGAGGGCATCGCCCTAGGGCATGCGAACGGAAGCGCCCGGCATTCGGCTCGAACATGCGGTACGAGAAGGTAGGAACGAACGTGGTCTTCATCGTGGATATCGGCAATACCAACGTGACGCTCGGGCTTATGGAAGGGCGCGGACGCCTGACCTGGCAGCTGCGCATGCCGACCGACAAGCGCCTGACGGTCGAGGAATTCATGGCTGCGTTCGAATCGGTCATGGGTCCCCATACGTTCGCGCGCGACGCCATCGAAGGCGCCATCGTCAGCTCGGTCGTGCCGGAGCTCACCGACGCCATCGTCCGCGGCTGTCGAAGCCAAGACGGGCGTCCGTCCGCTCATCGTGCATGCGGGTCTTGCGTTGGGAATCGACATCGACATCGACACGCCCGACCGCCTGGGCGTCGATATGATCGCCGATGCCGTGGGCGCCGATGAACGAATACGAAGGGTCGTCTGCATCTTCGATCTGGGCACGGCGACCACCTGCTCGAGTGGTGCGCGCCGATCGCGCCTATATCGGATCGATCATCATGCCGGGCGTCGCCATCTCGCAGAACGCGCTCACGGCCGCGGCGTCGCAGCTTCCCTTCGTCAAGTTCGAGCAGCCGCGCGGGGCTCATCGGCCGCACCACGGTCGACAGCATGCGCTCGGGGCTCGTGCACGCGAACGCCGCGATGATCGACGGCCTGGTCGATCGCGTGTCGGACGAGCTGGGCGAATCCGTGACGGCGATACTGACCGGCGGCATCTCAAGCTTATCGTCCCGGCATGCCGCCGTCCGGTCGTCTACGATGCCGACCTGCTGCTCAAAGGGCTTTGGGACATCTATCGGCTGAACGCGGGGTAGGAGCCGCGAGGCAATCTGTGCGTCGTATCAATCGGCGCGCCGACGCGAGCATGCGGCCTGCGCGCTTGATACAATGGACGCACCGTAGCGACAGAAAGGAAGTTCGCGCATGAATATCGTACTGTTGGGGCGCGCCGGGTGCCGGCAAGGGCACGCAGGCCGCGAAGCTCGTCGAAGAGTTCGGTACGCCGCATATCTCCACGGGGACATCCTCCGCGCGGCGGTCAAGAACCAGACCGAACTCGGCAAGAAGGCCAAGTCCCTACATGGACGCCGGCGAGCTTGTGCCCGACTCTGATCATCGACCTGATGAACGAGCGCCTCGCAGGAACCGGATGCCGCCAAGGGCTTCATCCTGGACGGCTTCCCCGCACAACGGCCCAGGCCGTCTCTCTGGACGCGCTGCTTTCCCAGCTCAAGCGTCCGCTCGACGGCGCTCTGCTCGTGGACGTGCCCTTCGACGCCATCGTCGACCGCCTGACCTCGCGTCGTTGCTGCAAAGACTGCGGCGCCATCGGCACCGTGGCCGACGCGTCCCTGCCCCAAGTGCGGCGGCGAGATGTATCAGCGCGACGACGACAACGAAGCCACCGTGCGCAACCGCCTGTCCGTCTACGAGCGCAGCACGTCTCCGCTCATCGACTATTACAAGGGGCAAGGGCCTGCTTCGACGGTCGATGGAAACCGTCCGGTCGATACGGTCTATGCCGACGTCAAGGCGCTGCTCGATCTCTAGGCCGCGTCGATGCGCTCGGTCGAAGGCGATCCGAGATCAGCGGGTGCGAACCGGTTTCGGTTCGCACCTTTTCATGTCCCGCTCGTCGGCGGCGCGCGCCCGAGCGTTTCGCGGATGCGGGTTCCGGCCGCGCGGATCGCGGCCTTCACGGCCGCATCGTTTCGATGGCTTCGCCCCGTGCCGGCGTTTTCCAGAACGTCCGTCGATGAAAGAAGGTTCGGATGCGTGATATCGAAAGCCTCGCCGATCTATGGGCGCGTCGCGTGGAAGACCCCGAACTTGCCCGCGACCCCTGCCGACATGAGACGGAAATCGTCCGAGGATCTGGCAGATGCCTTCTATCGGGATCTTTCGTTCGGAACGGCCGGGCTGCGCGGCATCCTGGGCGTCGGTACGAACCGCATGAACGTCTACACCGTCGGCCGTGCGACGCAGGGGCTTGCGCGCTATTTGAACGAACGCTTCGATGCGCCGTCGGTCGCCATCGCGCGCGATTCCGCAACGGGGGCGAAGCCTTCGTCCGCCGCATCGCCGGCGTTCTGGCGGCCAACGGCATCCGCGCGCTCGTGTTCCCGCGCATCGAGCCGACGCCGGCGCTTTCCTTCGCGGTGCGCCGTTTGGGCTGTTCTGCAGGCATCAACGTGACGGCGAGCCATAATCCCGCGGCCTATAACGGCTACAAGGTCTACGGCGCGGATGGCTGCCAGATCGCTTCGCAGGCCGCATCCGACATCTCTGAGGCCATCGACGCGGTCGATCCCTTCGACGACGTGCGCTGCATGGATTTCGACGACGCCGTGCGCGCGGGCCTCGTCTCGTGGATCGACGACGCGGTCGTGGACGCGTTCATCGATGCGTCGCCGCGCAGTCGGTCTTCGATGCGCGCGCCCCTTGAGCGTCGTGTACACGCTTTGAACGGAACGGGTCCCGAATGCGTCTCGCGCATCCTCGAGCGCATCGGCGTGTCCGACGTGACGCCTCGTCGAGGAGCAGGCGGTGCCCGACGGCGATTTCCGACCCGTCCGTATCCCAATCCCGAGACGCGCGAGGCGCTCGAGCGCGGCCTGGCGCTCTGCGAGGAGACGGGCGCCGACCTCGCTGATCGCCACGGACCCGGATGCCGACCGCGTCGGCGTGGCCGTGCGCCATCAGGGTGCGTATCGCCTTATCAGCGGAAACGAGATGGGCATCCTGCTGTTGGACTCACCTTTGCACGCGCCCGTCGCGACGCGCAGGGCGGCTTTGACGGATGCGTCGCCGTCACCACGATCGTCTCCACGTCCATGGTCGATGCGCTCGCGCGCGTACGGCTTCGAGCTGCGCCGCACGCTGACGGGCTTCAAATACATCGGCCGGCAGAGATCGGCCTGCTCGAAGCCGCCGGCCGCGCATCCGATTTCCTCTTCGGATTCGAGGAGAGCTACGGATACCTTGCCGGCACGCACGTGCGCGACAAGGACGCCGTCGTCGCATCGATGCTCATCTGCGAGATGGCGCGAGACTGCCGTGCGCAGGGGCGCACCCTGATCGATGCTCTCGATGGGCTCTATAGCCGCTTCGGCCATGTGCTCAACCGCACGATCTCGGTCGAATTTTCCCGGCGCCGACGGCGCGGCGACGATGCTGCCACATCATGGAAGGGGCTGCGCGTCTCGGCGCCCGCGCGCTTGGGAGGGCTCGCGGTCGAGAAGATCGTGGATTACGCGGCAGGCGCTCCCATGCCGGTCGTGGGCGGGGCGTCATGCGGGGCGGCGCGTGGACGGGAGGGCGAGGCCATGATTCCAGCCATCAGGTTCTGCCCGCCGCCGACGTCATCGAGTTGCGGCTCGAGGCGGCTGCAAGGTCATCGTGCGTCCGAGCGGCACGGAGCCGAGATGAAGGCTCTACGTCTCGCCGCGGCGCCGACGCAGGGCGAGGCGCACCTTGCTCGAGCGCCTGATTCCGCCGCCCGCATGCTGCTTCGCCTGATGAATCTGCGGCATCTCGCACTGACGCGTGCGCGGCATCGGATACCATAGGGACGTATGGACGAAGGAAAGGCATACCCCATGAACGATGGAACGAATCAGGGTTTCGGCATGCCGACGCCGCCGCAGGCCGCAGGGCAGCCTCAGGGTGCGGGTCAGGCGCAAGCCGCCGATCGGCCGCAGAACGGCCAGCTCCCAAACCGCAGGCCAGCCTGCCTCATTCCAGCCGCAGGCCTTCCAGCCCTCTCAACAGCCTGGATATGCGCAGCCTCAGGCGGCGCCCGCGGCAGGCTTCTCGCGGCCCGGTGGCTTCGGCCGTCCAGGTCGCGCCGCTCCCGCGAAGCAATCCCATAGCGGGCTGATCGCGCTCGGCATCGTGGCCGCGGCCATCGTGCTCATCTTCGGCATCGGCGCCGCCTCGTGCTCTGCGGCGATAGGCTCGCTTTCGTCCATCGGATCGGCGGGCGACGCCTCGAGCCTTTCGACCTACGGCGATTCGGTGGCGGTCATCACGATGAGCGGCACTCATCGGATACGACAGCAGCGCCTGCAGCCCCGAGGGCCTGCGTGCGGCGCTCAAGAGCGTCGAAGCCGACGACGATATCAGGCCGTCGTCCTGCGCGTCAATTCCGGCGGCGGCACGTCTACCGCAGGCGAAGAGATGTCTCAGCTCATCGCTGGTTTCGACAAGCCTATCGTGGTGTCGAGCGCGTCCATCAACCGTTCGGCGGCCTACGAGATATCGAGCCAGGCCGACTACATCTACGTCAACCATTCGACGGCCATCGGCGCCATCGGCACGATCATGCAGACTACGATGCATCCGAGCTGCTCGATAAGCTCGGCATCAAGGTGAACAGTCATCGCATCGGCCGAATCCAAGATTCGTCGTACGGCACGCGTCCGCTGGACCGATGAGGAACGGGAGTATTACCAAGTCTCGTCAGCCAGATCAACGCCCAGTTCGTGTCTCGGTCGCCTCGGGGCGCGGCATGAGCGTCGCCCAGGTCCAGGAACTTGCCACGGGTATAGAATTCACCGGCGACGACGCGGTCGTCAACAGCCTGCCGACGAGATCGGCACCTACGACGACGCGCCTCCGCGAAGGCTGCGGAGCTCGGCGGCATCAAGGGCGATTTCGATGTCGTGGACGCCGATCCTTCGCGGTCCGACCTGCGTCGCTGCTCGGCATCTCGGGTTCGACGAAGGTTTCCATCAGCGCGGACGACTTGGCTGCCGCCCTTGCCAAGCTCGACGAGTCGCATAGCGGTCAGGTAGGGCGCGCCGTTTCGCCCGGCCTGACGGTCGCCTTCCGGAGGGTTGCCGTCAGCCGGCTTCGCATCCCGTCTCGGGCGAAGGCGACGAGCGAGGGCGCTACCGACATGCGCGATTCATCGCGTCGGCTCACGAATGCATAAGGGAAGCATCGCATGGACCACGTTTCCGATATCGAATGGCCGCGCCGCGCGGTCGTCACGGCGGGCATGCCATACGGCAACAGAAGCTGCATTTCGGCCACGTGGCTCGGCGTCTTCGTCCCTGCCGACGCCTACGCGCGCTTCCTGCGCGACCGCATCGGGGCCGACGAGGTGCTCTTCGTGTCGGGCACCGACTGCTACGGCTCTCGATTGACGAGGCTATCGCAAAGGCGTGCAGAAGCTCCGATACGGAGGAGCCCTTCCAAGGCACCATTGTCGACTACGTCCGCCGCAACCATGACGCCCAGAAGGCGACGCTCGACGCGTACGGCATCAGCCTGTCCGTCTACGAAGGGTCGTGCCTGGGCGCGAGCGCCGGCATCCACGAGCGCGTCACCCGGTGCGTCTTCGACCGCCTGCACGCCAACGGGCACCCCATGCGCCGCAGCACGCTGCGAGTTCTTCGATCCCGAAGCGGGCGTCTTCTTGAACGGACTGCCAGGTGACGGGCCACTGCCCGGTGCAGGGGCTGCAGATCCGAGAAGGCCTACGCCGATGAGATGCGATCTGGGGGCATCAGTTCTCGCCCGAAGAGCTCATCAACCCGATCAGCGCCGTGTCCGGCAAGGCGCCCGAGATGCGTCCGGTTGAGAACTGGTACTTCGACCTGCCGAATTTCCGTAAGCAGATCGCCTGCGTGAACGCCGACAGCGCAGCCGATCCCGATGTGCGCGCCGTGGTGTCCAAGGCCGTGGGCGAGTTTCTGGCGGCGCCCGTCATCTACATCAAGAACGAGCTGGGGACGACTACCGCGCGTTGGCGGACAGCCTGCCCGCGCACGAATTCCACGAGGCCGAGGGCGGCAAGCAATCGTTCACGATCGAATTCGCCTCGATCGACGACCGCGATGCCGCGCGCGATGCGCTCCTGCATGCGGGACTCAAGATCCGCACGGGCAAGACGCTCGTGCCGTTCCGCCCTGTCCGGCAACGTGGCCTGGGGCGTTCCCGTTCCCGAGATGGACGGCGTGTCGGGACTCACGTGCTGGTGCTGGCCGGAGCCTCTGGGCTCCCGTGAGCTTTCCATCGCGGCGCTGCTGCACCGGGCCGAGTCCGGGCGTGTGCGGAAGCGCGGCGCAGGCCGATCCCGGCGCCTATGCGTGGAGCGCCTTCAAGGATTGGTGGTGCTCCGACGACGCTGCAGGTCTATCAGCTCATCGGCCAGGACAACCTGTGATTTCACCGGCGTGGTGCAGCCAGCGCTCTGGGCGGCCTTCGAAGAGGGGCGACCGCATGAGGCCTATCCGTCGGGCGACGAGCTGCGCCAGATGCGTCTGATCGCCAACCATCACATCCTGTTCGGCAAGACGAAGGCGTCCAGCTCGGGCCGCGACGAAGCCGCCTTCGGCCGACGAACTGCTCGACTGGTACATCGGTCGACCAGCTGCGCGCGCAGCTCGCGCTCGGCCTCGACCAGAAGTCGGTCGGCTTCAAGCCCAAGCCTTTCGACCCCGACGAGCCAGCGCGCCGATCCGCGCGTCGCCGACCCGGTGCTCAAAGAAACGCGCTGCTCACGAACGTGTTCAACCGCCTGGCGCGCAGCTGCTTTCTACGAGGCGGCCAAGAACTTCGACGGCATGATGCCGCTCGATGCGCCCGCGCCCGGACGTGGTGGCGCGCGCACATGCGGCTTTGCACGAATACGAGCGCCTGATGAAGGCTGCATCGCCGCATGCGGTCGTGAGCCTCATGGACGAATTCATCCGCGCCGCGCAGAAGCATTGGGCCGACGGCATCCGCGATGCGGAGCATGAGGACGACGACGCGGCACGTCGCCAGGTGCTTGCCGACAGCTTCTACCTGCTGCGCGTCTGCGCGTTGCTCATGCATCCGGTGGCGCCCGCCGGCTGCGAGATGATCGCCGATGCCTGCAGATCGCGCCCGAGCGCTGTTCAGCTGGCATGCGCCGTTCGCATCCATGGCCGAACTCTGCGATGCGGACGAGGCCGCATCCGGCGCCCATGCCGTCGGAGCTGCCGCCGCGCACCGACTTCTTCGGCAAGCATCCGAGCCAGTTCAAATAGGGGCGGCCGCCTTCTGCAGTCGGAAGGCCGCTGTATGAAGCTGCTTCACCGGTCGCCGTGGCGGGTCATGCTTAGGACAGCGGGACGCGCCTGCCTGCGTTCGTCGCGGCTTCCATCTCGTGGCGGTGCGGCTTGTGCGTTTCATGGCGGGAAGGCGTGCGGCGAAGCCGTCTTCTCCCGCTCTTGCGCCCTGTGGTATCATTCTCAGGCTGTCTCGCCTTGGTCGGAAACCAAGGCATGAAAAGGAGAACCCATCATGAAGCAGGAATCCACCCATGAATGCATGGAGTGCGAAGTCCGTTGCACCTGCGGCAACACCTTCACCACCCGCTCCACAAAGCCCGAGCTGCGCGTTGAGATCTGCAATGCCTGCCACCCGTTCTTCACCGGCACCCAGAAGCTGATCGACACCGGTGGACGCGTCCAGCGCTTCGGCGAACAAGTTCGGCAGCGCGCTTCTTCCGCCGTCGCCGAGCGTGAAGCCGCCCGCAAGGCCGCCAGGCCGCCGCTGCCGCCGAGGCCGAGGCCAAGAAGAAGGCCGAGCGCGAGGCCAAGGCGCCGCGAAGGCCGCCCGTGCCGCCGAGTTCGCCAAGAAGGCCGAGGAAGAGGCCGCCAAGGCCGCTGCCGCTGCTGCCGCCGCCGAGGAAGCCGCTCCTGCGGAAGCCGCCGAAGAGGGTGTCGCCGACGCCGCCCCCCGAGGCTGTCGAAGCTCCGGCCGAGGCCACCGAGGCCGCTGCCGAGTAACACGGGTTCGGCCCGCATATATCGCGACGAGATAAGACCCGCTTCGGCGGGTCTTTTTCATACTGTCTCGGGCGGGCGCTTCCTCTTGCGCTATACTTGCGCGAGCAGCATGCGTTGACGAAGACAGCGACGCCATGCGGCGCGACACCAGAGAAGAAGCCCTCGGCTGGAAGGCTTCCGTCGTCGCCCGGTATCGATTCCCTTCCGAGCAGCGCGCGGCTGAACACGGGGCGCGGTCTTGCGCGAGACCGTGCGGACGTCGAAAGTAAGCTGCGACGGGCGCTCCCGTCATAGGGGCAGACAAGCGGATGCGCACGGCATTCCCGTCGCCGCGCGCATCAACCAGGGTGGTACCGCGAGCCCTCTCTCGTCCTGGATTCCGGATTCGTCCGGGCTCTGAGGCGAGAGGCTACTATGGGGCGAATAGGCGCGCGGCTGGCGCACGTCGGTTCGACGCTGCGGCGGATACGCTTCGTCGCAGGAGGAAGGAAGGCGTGACGTGGCGTTGGTCGACGAGCTTTCCCAGCTCAAGGACGAAACCCTCGCAGCGATCGCCGCGGCGGGCGACACGTCGGCGCTCGAGCAGGTGCGCGTGAGCGTGCTCGGCAAGAAAGGGACGCTGACCGGGTATCTGCGCAGCATGGGGCAGGGTTCCCGGGAAGAGCGCGCAGCGGTCGGCAAGGCCGTCAACGAGGTGCGCGTTGCCGTCGAGCAGGCGCTCGAGGCAGGCAAGGCATCGCTTGAGCGGGCAGAGCTTTCGGCCCGCATGAGCGCTGCGGCCGTAGATGTGACGCTTCCGGCCGCGCGCAACAGATCGGCTCGCGCCATCCGATCCTCGATCATCGAAGAAGTGTCCGAGATCTTCCTCGGCATGGGCTATTCGGTCGTGACCGGCCCGAGGCCGAAACCGACTACTACAACTTCGGCGGCTGAACGCGCCGGCCGACCATCGATCGCGCGCGGCATGCAGGATACGTTTTACCTGATCGACCGCTCGGGCGACGTCTCGCGCGTGCGCGGCGAGTCCGACGTGCTGCTGCGCAGCCAGACCTCGGGCGTGCAGGTGCACACGATGGAGGACCGCAAGCCCTCCGATCTACGTCATCGCGCCGGGCAAGGTCTATCGCCGCGACGTGGCCGATCCTTCGCACCTTCCGCAATTCCATCAGATCGAAGGCCTGGTCGTGGAGCGGGGCATCGACCTTCGGCGACCTGAGGGGCACGCTCGATTACCCGTGCAAGCAGATCTTCGGCGAAGACCGCAGGACGCGTTTCGCGCGCACTACTTCCCGTTCACCGAGCCTTCGGCCGAGGTGGACGTGAGCTGCGGCATCTGCCACGGTGAAGGCTGCCGCTTCTGCAAGCCACACCGGCTGGATCGAGGTTCTGGGCTGCGGCATGGTCGGGACGAACGTCTACGGCTTCGTCGGCATCGATCCCGAGAAGTACTCGGGCTTCGCGTTCGGCATCGGCGTGGAGCGCATCGCGGCGCTCAAATACAACGTTCCCGACCTGCGCATGCTGCCCGACGGCGACATGCGGTTCCTGCGTCAGTTCTAAGAGGGGAGACGGGCATGAAGATATCTCTGAAGTGGCTTTCCGAATACGTCGAGGTCCCTCTGACGTGCAGGCGTTCCGCGATCGGCTCGATCTGACGGGCACGGGCGTGAAGGCGTGGAGCGTCTGGGCGACGCGTTCGACCATATCGTGACGGGCCGCGTCATCGGCGGGACGCGCGTCCCGACAGCGACCATATGTGGGTCTGCCAGGTGGATGTGGGCAAGGCGAACCTCGGGGCCGACGGCGCGCCCGAGCCGCTGCAGATCGTCTGCGGCGCGCAGAATTTCAACGCGGGCGACCATATCGTCGGCGCTCGTGGGCGCCGAGCTTCCGGCGGCATCAAGATCAAGAAATCGAAGCTGCGGGGCGTGGCGTCGTGCGGCATGAACTGCTCTGCGCGCGAGCTCGGCTTCGGCAGCGACCATACAGGGCATCATGATCCTTCCCGAAGACGCGCCCGTGGGCGTTCCCTTCGCCGAGTATCAGGGGCGTGACCGATACGGTGCTCGATCTGACGAAATCACGCCGAACCGTCCGACAGCCTGTCGATCGTGGGTTTTCGCGCGCGAGGGTGGAGCGCAATGTACGACGTGGATTTCCGCATGCCGGAACGCGCGCTCAGGAACTCGACGAGCGCATCGACGGCCAGGTGAGCGTCGAGGTGACCGACACGGCCCTAAGCCCGCGCTACACGGCGCGCCTCATCCGCGGCGTGAAGGTGGGGCCGTCGCCCGATTGGCTGGTCGAACGCCTTGCCGCCATCGGCCAGCGTTCCATCAACAACGTGGTGGACGTGACTAACTACGTTCTGTTCGAGCTGGGACAGCCGCTGCACCACGTTCGATTTCGACACGCTCGATCTTGAAGACGGCGCGGCGCGCATCGTCGTGCGTGCGGCCCATGCAGGCGAGAAGCTTACGACGCTTGACGGGGAAGAGCGCGTGCTCACGCCCGATATGACGGTCATCGCCACGCCGAAGCGCGCGCGGTGGCGCTTGCGGGCGCCGCGGCGGGCTGATTCGGAAGTGACCGAGGACACGGTGAACATCCCGCTCGAAGCCGCGATGCTCAGCCCGGCGCATACGAGCCGCACGAGCCGCAACCTGGGAGGCTTTATGAGCGATTCGTCCATCCGCTACGAGCGCCGCGTGGACGATGCCGGCATCGATGCGCGAGCGATATGCGCCGCGGCGCTCATCGCCGAGGTGGCGGGCGCACGGTAGTGCGCAGGTCGCGTGGATGTGGGCGCACGCGGATGCGCCGGCGCCCGTGCTGCCGTTTCGCGTCGAGCGCTTCCAGAAGATGATGGGAGCCGCCATCCCGGTCGACTTCATCACGCGTTCGCTCACGCGCCTGGGGTGCACGGTCTCGGCAGGGGATGCCGAGGGCGTTCCTGCGCGTGACCGTGCCGACGTTCCGCCCCGACCTGGAGCGCGCGAGATCGACCCAAAGTACGAAGAGGTGCTGCGTCTTTACGGCATGGACCGCATCGAATCCACGCTGCCGGCCGGTCGCGGGCGCGTGGGCGTGCGCACGCGGCGCCAGGAATGCGAACGCATCGTGCATCGCGCGATGACGGCGTCGGGCCTGAACGAGACGATGACCTATTCGTTCGCCGGCGGGGACGATCTGGAGCTTCTGCGCATGCGCGACGAGGGGCATGGGAGGCGGCGGAGCTCATCAGCCCGATGAACGCCGACCACGCGTTCCATGCGCCGCTCGATCGTGCCGGGCCTGCTGCGCGGCGTGGCGTATAACCAGAGCCATGGCGTGACCGATATCCACTCTACGAGGTAGGTACCGTGTCTCTTCGCGCACGAGGGCTCCAGTAAGCCGCGAAAGACGCGTGGCCGGCGTGCTGGCGGGCGCGATGGGCCAGAAGGCATGGGATGCGGAGCCTGCGGCGTTCGATTTCTTCGACGGCAAGGCGTGCTGGAGAACGTGGCGCGCGAGTTGGCGCTTCCCAAGGTGAAGTTCAAGGCGCTCCGGGGCCGACGCAGACCCGCACCTGCAGCCAGGCCGCGCGCGGCCGTCATGATGTCGGGCGGAGATACGATCGGTTGGGTGGGCGAGTCCATCGCTGGCCGTGGAGGCGTGCGGCGCCGAAGGCGCCGGTGGTGGCGTTCGAGTTGGATGCGGAGTGCTCGAGCGCGACATGAAGCCGGCGAGGATTACGTGGACGTGCCGCAGTTCCCGGGCGTGCAGCGCGACGCATCGCGTTCGTCGTGGACGAGGGCGTGAGCGATGAAGGCTCATGCAGTGCATGAAGTCGGCCGGCGGGCCTCGCTGGAAGGCGCGCGGCTCTTCGGCGTGTGCCGCGACGACAGACGTCGGGCCGGGGAAGAGTCAATGGCCTACGCGTCTCGCGTATCGTGCGACCGATCGTACGCTGACCAGCGATGAAGTGGATAAGGCGCACGGCTGCGCGCGAGGTCTATCGCGCGACCGGGGCCGAAATGGTAGCGAGCGGCGGGGGCGCGTACTCAGCGCGCGGCGTGAACGAAACGCGAGCAGCGCTCGCGAGATAGAACGTGGATGTGACGAGAGGCGGAATCGTTTCCGCCTCTTTCGCGCACTAAAGAGGTTGCGTGCTGAGCGACTGAGAAAGGCACTGCTCGCTGTCTTCTTCGAACTTCCTTTTCTTCCTTCGTCTTTGCGTTTGGTTTTGTTGGATAATCGTACATGAAGAGGCGGTCTTCGATTCAGGGTGGTGCGATGGAACATCTTTCGATACTGAATTGCGCTCCCTCTGTCTGAAGATATGACCATGTCTAGGAGTCAGGCGGCTTCCATCGGTCCATTTCTCCAAGGTTTCCTGATGGATCGCATCGCAGATTTATGCTGCGTATCTCCATAGCCTTTCTTTCAATCCATATGGTCCAGTGCCAGATTGGCGATGAGTGGAAATCAGCACCAGGGTGAAGCGCTCCATGTGCGACTTTAAACACGGTAGGGCCGTTCGAGGCAAGAATCAGCGTTCCGCTCAACTCGTAGATTTCGTCGCGTGATCACCGCTCACCGCCTCTTCTCTGCTTGAGTCTCGCTCCTTAGAAAGCCGTGTCAGCTCAAGGACTTGACCAATTCTGTTACGCAAATGAGATCGCCTAAAGCAGACGATGCTTTTCGTCACAAACATCTTTCAAAGCGAGCGGGAACGTGTTTGATCATGCCTTCCGATCAGACTTTATATTTCCGAGAATCTGTTGAAGTGCGTTACGGTCACGTCTATGAAGAACGAAAAAGAAATGAGATCCGGGGAGACGCTTGAGTTCGCCGAACAGGGCGTTCGCATAGCGTCTTATGACCTTCGCTCTCTGTATTTCACAGCCACGCCATGAACGAAGCGCGGAAAGTTCCGGCGTTCATCGGATTGTTGAATCTGTCGATCAAGGGGCCCGCAAGCATTGATCCTGCCTCGTGCCGTGCTTTCCGATCGAGGGCTACTCGGGGTTGGGATAAAACGTCAGTGGTGGGGATGGGAAGGACAGAGATGCCGATAGATTCGGACAGAACCAATGGCTGATGTCGATGATGAGGCGCGGCGGCAGCTGAAGACGACTCCTGGCGTTTTGAGGCATTGCTGCATGTGATGTTGGGAAGGTGGTGTATCGAGAGCTCCCGGAAGGGAACGCATTCTAAGCTGGGCGCCGACTTTATAAGGGACGAGATAGCTCCTCAGAACTCCGAAGGCTGCGACGGCGAAATAGGTTCTTGGATCATCGATCGGGTCCGATGCGCAATGCAAGAGAGATTGCCTCGGCCGCTAACAGCGGACGATTCCTGCGTAATATCACGTATTTCGCAGACAATATTTTTGCCGGAATGGACAGGAAGAACGAGAGGCGGGCGAGGGGCAGGCTGCGTTTCTTCAATCAGGATGCTAACACCTAAAGGAAGATCTTCAATATCGTCAATGGAGCATCGTGACGATGGCGTTATCGAGCATAGTGATTACAATGCTGCGATTCGCGAGGGCTTGCGTGAGAACCTCATCGACTTAGAGTGCTCGAAATGGAAGCGCATCGAGTTCAATGATCGGCGTGCTGGAGCGCATGGCTTCTGCTGCCGTTCGCTTCAGCGACGAATACTACTCCAGCTCATCGACGTCTCTTTGCTTCGACCGTGCTAGGGCTACGGCAGGCATAGCTGCATGCATTTTCGAATATCTTGATGAACAGGGGTGTTTCTGATTGTCGGAGATGTTGCGCAGCGCCCTGGCGAACGCACTCCGGCGTTCTCCGCGCGCGAAGACCCTGGGCGACGCCGACGTTTCAATAAGAGACGTCATGACGAAGAAGCTCATGCGCGCTGCGCGCCGCCGACGTGAGAGTCGGCCTCGCCGAAAATCGGCCTGCGCCTCGCCCGGCGCCAGTCCAGGTCGAGTGCTGCTCGCTGCGTGCCGCGCTCGAGCTTGAGCCTCCTCCTGCGCAGTTGCGAACGGTCGACTCACGCCGACTTCGGCCCCGGCCCTCGTGCGCAGGCGGACCCAGATGCGGTGCGCGGTGTGGCGCTGCTTGCGCCAGTTGCGCTCGTCCTCGGTCAGCCAGCTCGTCGATATTGAGCGGGCGGTAGCGGTCCAGCGCGCTCACGCGGCCCGCGGAGAGGGCGGCTTCTGCGACAGGTCACGTCCATCGCAAGATACTTATAGACGGCGGTCGCGGGAAACCCTCGAAGCTTCCTGGATGTCTCGGCGATCGAGTCGCCTCTGTCATCCAGCCGGCGTATGCCAGATACGCTTTGGACGTATCTGATCCATTCCGCGCTTCCTGGGTCCTCCTTGAGTCAGAATACCTGCTTTCTTGGCCATGCTAAGTTAGCCGATTGGGGTGGGCGGCATGTTCGTTAACGAAAGATGTCGAGACCCTATTCGGCGAGTGTCGATTTTGTCTGGCGAAATACACCCCGAGAGGGACGGAAACGCTTGAGGTAGGCGTACCCTCCCGGGATTTCCGAAGGGATTGATCGAGCTTAATCCCATGAGGGGTTCCGGTGCACGACGTTTCAAAGGCTACGGAATCTGCAGGCATCCCACTTGCGATGAGTCATCGTTTCATGAAAGGGCTTTTGAGCGAACAGGATTCGAGTTGGCGCTCGCACGTGGTGCATAAATAAAATAAAGGCACTGCCAACGCGACAGCAGGCGGACTGACGCAGGCGAGTCTTGAATTCGCAGAGTTCGACCAGGGAGGTCGTGGGGTTCCTCTGTTGCGGATGAGGATATGAAGTTCGCATTATGACTTCAGAATGAAAGCGCAGGGCGGCGACCATCTTGTCGAGGCGTAATCTTGCAGGTGATTTCTGCGTTTCGCGTCAGCCCATTCGCGACGCTTTGAAGATTCTCGAAGCTCGCGGGCTCGAAATCCGAGCATATTCTCAGCGTGGGGATCAGTCAGTGTGCTTGCTCTAACGAGAGAAGAATCTTGGGGGTCTTGTTCGCTATCCGCGCATCGCTCCAGGGCGCATGCGGCCTGCGTTTGCCTGCGGGAGACATTGCTGGCTGGGGCTAATCCTTCGCATCTTGTCCGCTTGTCGAGAGGGACGGTCCTTTCGCAATTGGGCGTCCACAATAACGAGGCCGCATTTGCATCTGTCACAATGAGCTTTCATAAGGAAATCGTAATTCCGCCCTTGCGGTGACAGCTCGTTGGCTGCCTTATTGAACTCGCTACTCTCATATGCATGAGCTTTCTGCGAATGAAAGAGCATCTTGCCTGCGTGCACGGGGAGCGTGATGGAACTCCCTTGAGGCTATCTTGTCCGGGAGATTCCGGAACGTGCACGAAGTAATGTCGCCGATGCGCATTCGTCGAAAGCTATGAGCGAGCGTGGTACCGTGCTGATTGGAATCATTTTCCGCAAAGAGAACGTGCGGCGAGAGAAGGCGAGGATCGTGATCGAAAGCCCGCGATGGTGCTCTCCAGTGCTGGATGAATTGACTAAGGTTGGCCAGGGTGATGGAGTCGGTGCGGTAACGCACCAGAACCTCCGGAGTATGAGCCAGCAGCGCATCTCTTGGCATGACTCCACTTGTCTCTGTTGTTCGGATGATGCTTGCTTCGGTGTTTTCGTGCAAGACGCGCCTGCACGGTCTATCTGCGGCGACGTTCTTGCAAGGCCTGCGTACGCACCAGTCGAGAGATAAGTCCATCCGGTTTCCCGGCACGTCGTTTCGCGTCCATAGCCGGCAATGATGGGTGACTTTCGGAGAGCGTTTAAGTGTGGATGAGATGATTATTCAACATATGATGAACCGCGTCGTTTTCCCGTCAATCTCGCGCAAGTGATTCGGCTGGTGCGGTATTTGAAAATACGCGCATCATCTCTTTATCAACGTTCGGGAAATGACGCATTCCGGAGATGACACGTCTCAAGACCTCTGTAGCCTCATCTGACGCAGAGTAGCACCATTGTCGGCAACACGAAATACAATCGATTTCGAGGCGGCAGGACTATCATATGGAAATATCCGCATTGCGCGGAAACGCTTCTAGGATGAAGGCTCGCGGTCCGCCGGAGACGCGCCTCATCGTCAACAACGTGACGGTTCTGTTTGATTCGTCGATTGTCGTGATGGCGTGCTCGTAGCGTTTCTAACAAAAGACGAGCAGGACAAGGAGCATCGATGCTCATACGCACCACGTAGTTGCTCCTTGCCCACTCGTCGCTCGCCCCTCGTTCCCGAGACAATTGAATTATGCTGCTGCTACATTTCCAGACGGAAGCTGCTGCTTTTCAAAGCACTTGATCGGAGCCTTTACGATTCCGGCACCAACGCTTGGCCGATGCCTGGATTCTTGTGCGCCATACTGCCTGTCGTGATAGTGAGGAAGGATGTTCGTTTTCAATACTTTGTAGTATCGTCCAATGCCCGTCGGTGACCCGCGGAAGTCTAAAGTCGAGGGATTTTCAGCCAGAGTCGTTTTCACGCATCGGTTGATCCTCATACATCTCGTTTGTAAATCCTGAACGCCATCGAGAACCGTACCTCCAACAAAGCTGAACGATGGCGGGAGGCGGCCGCTGGGGAGAAGCCGCCCATGCCGAACGTTTCTGTGATGCATGGGTCGCCGATGTCTCGAGCGGCATCTTTTTCTGGCTATGTACCTGGGAGGTGCAGACCTTCGGGACAATTCGCTGGCGATGATGCGCGATCGCAGGGCGGATGCCTTGATGCCGAAATCCACAACTCCGTTGCGAGCCATAGCGGTTACGATGGTCGATCCTTCGACGCCCGATGCTGCGCCATTGACATGGTCTTTTGCCATATTAGCCCATTGTCAGATTCACATTGAACATCTCCGTGTCTTTCAAGATGCCGCATGGCGGCACCGAATTTCTCTTCTGACTGGGGCATCCGCCTGCATGATATGTTTTCGCAGCGTTCTTATCAGCAGTGCTGTCAGCGGGACAAACTCTTCGGTGCCGTGGATTTAATCATCGCCCATCTGGGCAGCTTAAGATAAATAATGTTGCGATAGTCTATGCCGCCAGGATTCTTCGATAGGCTTTTAGATTGGATGAAACTGTCCTGCTTAGCCAGTGGGGGCGGCTCGATAACGACGGACTCGTCGTAGAGACACCGAAGCAGAAGACAATTTGCCCTGGCGCTCGCAAAACGATTTGAGTACGCCACTTGCGTGCCGTGTGTCAACGTTCTTCAGCGGTGAATACGCGCATATGGGCCGTGATAAACGCCAGCCATCGGTCCGACAACATCTCATGCTCGTGATTGGGAGAGGTCTATCTCTTTGACTCGATGATGCAACGGCTTCATCTTCGGTGATTGCAAGGCCCTCGTAGAGCAATGCTCCGATGAGTGGCACCGCGTCGGCCCGCACATGCGCTTCCACTCGATCGGCGGGCCAGCATGCGTAACGGGTGGTCAGCGCATTCCGGGGATGACGCGTCTTTGGCGGGGCCGTCCGACCAGACGGCCGTCTGATTTCTGGAAGGCTTCGAGCGTTTTTGCGATTCCTTCTTCGGGACCCATGGTTTCATCACCTCAGCTTATCTGCTAGCAAGTCGCACCTTGCACGGTTCTTCATTTCATTTTTCGAGACATGCCAGTCAACTTGCTACTGAGCACCGCACCGTGCCCAGGTCGTCATAGAATATCTCCGATGCCCTATGTTGGTCACTTCTGTCCGGCACGTCGATCAAGCGTTGTGCTGCTTTCGTGCATTCCTTGTTTTCAAGTGAAATTTCGTATAAATGGGGTCACGCAGCGTACTTGCTGGGAGCAACAATGATAGCCTGCATCCCTAAGCGTTTACGTTTTTCGATGGCTTGTCGTCCTTGCCGGATCCCTGTCCGTTACCTACGATAACGGCAATTGTTGGGATGCGTGCGTCAGCTCTCTTTCCGTATCTTTTACAAAATCCGCCGCGAGGCGCGGCGCGCCTGCGCCAGCCTGGGAACGAAAGTCGAGAAGAATGATTCCGCGTGGGGAATCGTGCCCAAGCGCATCCGAGTGAGGCCTGCGCTCTTGAGACGGAGTCCAATCATCTGGATGCGCTCGTCCGCCCTGTATATTCATCAGAACCGTGATCTATGATGATGCGCTCTACTCGGGGTCGCCAATTCCTTCACTTTTCCATGGAAGCCAAGGTTGCTTGCCGGGTTGTCAAAAGGCTTTGCCGAGAGAAAGTCTCCGCTTCGTAAGCGAGCGTTCCTCCAGACAGCATGCGCGAAAGCCTGCCGCCTACCATTTCCCAATGACGAGCGCAAGAAGTGCCTGCTTCTCCTCAATCTTTTCCAGCAGACCAGAGAGGAGCTGATGGTCCTTTTCTCAGCCAAGGCAGCAGCAGCGAGGGCGCGATTCCTCAAGCGAACTAGCGAAAATGCGTCTTATTATCGGCAGGAGGGTTCTGGAGGCTGCGCTCCAGTGAAATCGATAACAACCGGTTTCGTAACGTTTTCCGAATATGAATTCCTGATTTTCTGAAGACGATCGCATCAGATGGAGGTTTTGAAATCAGCACGATGACCTCTGTCTGAGGATCGTCGTTCGAGAATGGAAGTCCCTAGAAGGAACGAGATGCACCTCCTACAGCTTCGCTTAGATCGCGTCCTCCGTTTCCGATGCAATGTGATGTCCCGACGCGAAATCGCCATCAGCGGTGACGCGACTTCGCGCGACCCGGTTCCTGATGCGGAGACAAAGGCCTATCGGACCGCGACTGCGACATTAGCCACGGCATGAGGTGCCGTTGATAAGTGCGTGCCGCGGTCCGGTCCCCATGACTATGAGCCCGTGCTCCCTTGCACTTTCAGCCGAGATGGCGTTCCTCACTCCAAGTCGTCACGTTATCGCTGAATAGCAGCGAGCGCGAAGGCCGGCATCGGGCGCTTTCGGTCACCTCCGCAGCACGTTGACCGGGGACGGAAAGCGGTGCCACATTGCTTTCGGGCTGCTGTCGTATGGCCGATGCAGCCGGACTGTGGTCGATACTCCGCAGACTTCCAGGATTCAGTCCTACGAGCCAGTTGATCTGCATGATGCGCACGCCTGCTCCAGCCCCGTTTCCGTATGTGCTTCTATCGAGATGATCCGAAATCGGATGATGTTATGCCGCGACTGCTGCGTCATCCATGTCGCGCCATGAGGTTTTCTTTATTGATTTGGTGCCTTACATTCCACGACCGATGCTGACGAGCATCGTCCAAGTTCGTCCGTGCTCGATATGAGCATCAGTTTGACAAGGTCATAAGCCGAAGACTCCAAAACCTTGCACTTCAGCTAACCGTACGAGACATGCCTTTCGAAACGCAATCCACCATGCTTCACCATGGAGAGCTCCTCGAGATTCTTTCGGAACGTTTCGGTTTGCAAAACAGAGACAGAAGGGCGAGTAAGTGCGTGCGAGACGACGCCGAGGGTTTGGCGGGCCGAAAACCGGGAAAGATGGTCGTTGCCACGATCGGCACGTGAAAGCAAGCCTGAGCGAAACATGCCGCTGTTCCACTGATGATCTGCCCGTTCCAAGAGTGCCACGAATGGAAAGTCGGATACAATTCGGGCGTGCCCCGAACTGTTGTGTTTGCAGGAATCAAAACGAAGAAGTTGAAAAGGAAAGCCGAAGAGCGGCGTTCCAAGAGGTTGAGCTGAAGATCGCGAGCCAATGCGGCAAGACCGAGGAGGGACCCACCGAACCGAGACGCTTCCGAGCGGGCGACACGATAGGAGACGACCGTTATTACCCGCGAGTGCGAATAATGTGCAAACGAACAGAAACCGCATCCGCCCCTACATGATGGCGGTCAGAGAGGCTGCCTCCGATATCAGCTTAAGCCACGAGAAACCGAGATGAGTAGAGGCATGAGAGTCAGGGAATGCCAAAACCCTGTCCGCCGAAAGTAAGGAAGGGAACCAGTCGCCTACACGCATGGCGTGATTCTTACGGTGCCAGCTGAATGCTTGGGAAAACTCTTCCAGGCGATGCTGCGGTTATCGACGAGGATATCGTTCTGGGCGTCTTTCGAGGATATTCGGCTGTTGGACAACTTTTCAGCAGGTGACCTGATGCGATTCGGCTCCAATACCATGATTCCGCGCCACCTGCGAGTCGATCGTTTTTCGCCCACCGAGAGCAGCGGCGTTTCAGGGAACTATCCGCCAGCGAATGGCGAGGGCGAGGAGGCAGCGAGACCGGCCAAAAGCCGTAAGCCACCAGCGCCACCGCAACCGTGATCCGCCCCAGGGGCGAGAACAGCGCACCCGCGGTCAGAGAACCGAACATAAAGGCAAAGGAACGTTTCCCAGTCCTCCGGCTCGCGAATTGAATATGGCGAAACCGCGCGACCTCGCCATGAGGGTCGGGTCAGCCTCGGATGGGAAAGGGGAAAGCGCGATCGTCGGCAGCTCTCCGCAGAGACCAAGCCCGACGACGATGCGTCCGAACAGCAAGACGCTGAACGCTGGAGAAAAGGCGCAAATCAAACCGCCGAGCGTATAGATGAGCAGGTTGCCAGTTGAACATTGCTGTACGGCCATATCGGTCAGCGGCGCGCACCGGTTGCGATGCCGCCAGCAACCATCGAAAGAAAGGGTCGTCGTTGCGACCCATCCTACCATGGTGGGTCGAGGTCCCCAGACGCTGCAATGCGGGGACCACGGTGATCGATGCCGTTCTGTTCGAGACATCGAAGAATCCACCTGCGAGAACTAGACCTCGAATGACGATGAGCTTTGGTCGGGACCGGTGCCATCAAGGGCGTATCGCCTGCGGTTTTGTATGCACAATGTGTTCGTTTGTTTTGATTTGATCCATCATGGTCACCCTCTAACGAACGTTATTTTTCGACGCTTTCGTTCATCGGCTGCTCCCATCCGCGCGTCCGGGTTTTCCTCGTTGGTGGACGGATACGCCCGTCGAGGCATGCGACTTGATTTCAAAGCTCTGAAATGCGGGCGCGTGGCGCCCATCGAGCCGTCTGGATTCTTTTAATCCGTATGGCTGATGCCGTTATGGTAAGAAAGAGGAATGCCCTGATGCATGGTTTTGTTCTAACTACGTACAAGCTACAAAACTGGCATAATTACAAAATCCCGGCTGAAAGGCCCTTCGCCCATTCAGACCCAGCTTTAGTGTCTCTTGCAGATCAGGATAATCTTTTCTCCCTCAACGCATCACCGATTGCGGACCAACTCGGCCGAGCTGCTGCTTGTTGTGAATGCCGAGGCTTCTCGTAGACGCTGCGCCGTATGGGTTTTTCACCGTCGCCTCGGAGGATGAAGAGCTTCTCCATGACCTGTGCGGGCGGCTGCGCCCCTTCGGCGAGCAGCTCGAGCACGTCCGTCTCGCGCGGCGTCAGCTGCTTCTCTCACGCGATGCGTACGCAGACGTCTCAGCAAGCTCATTCCTCCGGGAATTGCTCGGATGCGGCATCACGGTGGCGCTCCGGTCGTCCCGGCGCCGTGAGCGCCGGCCACCGCGAACGCCAGCACGGCCAGGACGGCGTACAGCGCCACGACCACGATGTCTTGGCTAAGGTCAGGAAACCTGTTGCCGGGATGATTCCCCAACAGGATGGCGGGCGGGAGCTCATCGCAAAGCTCGGCCGAGGCGGCGCGCGCGCACCAGCCCCGCCCCATCAGGCGCGATGCCAGGATGGCCCTGCAAGCCAGAACAGAGAATGCGAGCGAGAACAGCTCGATCGCGAGGCAGCGCCGCTCAAGACCGCCGGCTTTGTTGGGAAAGGGGCCGAGCACGCCATTCGTCGAAACAGAGGATCAGGAGCACCGTCGGAGACGAATCGTCAAAGGCGCGTGAAGACCGACTGCTCATCGCAGGCATGGAATACGGCGAAGCAGACGAGCAGGAATGTAAGAGCCGCGGCGGAACAGAGCGGCAATGCTTGCGCCTACGATGCTGGCATCGCCCCAGAATCAGCGGGCTCCAATGCCGTGCCACGGCATTGAAGCGTCCGAGTCAGGACTTGGCGATAAGGACGACCGGGCCTCGATGTGATCGGCCTGCGGCGCCTCTCGCACGTCGACCTCGCAGCGCGGCGTCGGCATCCAAAGGCGCACGAGGCGGGGACGGGGCACCGCGCCGACCCGCGAGCACCGCGATGGCATCGACGGCTATCACTGCAACGATCTGCCGAGCAAGCCGAGAATTGCGGTAAGAATCGCCTTTATAGCTCGGCTGGCGAGCGACGGCCACGATGATTTGCCGACGACGGACGGAAGCCGCGCGGCTTCGCCCGCACAAACGCCGCTGCGAGCCATCCATAGCAGATGCCTGTCGCCACGATGCATAGAGGCAGGTACCACGCCGCTCACTCCGGGGTTGAAGGCTGAGGCCGTACAGCACGGTGAACAGCGCTGCGACGAAGGGCGCTGCGTCAAAAAGCGCACCGCCGGGCCGAAAACACCTGCGGCGCCACCACCTGGCGCCGCAGGCCTATCTAAGGATACGTTCCAAATCACACGCCGTTCGTGAGGGCATCTTGGATCAAGAGAGCGGCAGGGACGGTTGCGCCGCTATGGCCGAGCAGATCGCACCACATCGAGCAGCGCGAAGCCATCGCAACCGCCGCCAACGTGGGATCCGCGCCTTTGCGTCTGCCCCCTTTCCCGTGGTAGGCGTCGTTCTACCACGGAGAGGCATCGACCGGCCAATCAGGGAAAGCCTCGATTCCTGGATGCCGGGGAGGCGCCGGCATCCAGAGACATGCGCTTCGGTGGTTTTGAGTCTCGGATGTCGAGGGGAGCTGCAGTGCGCCGCATTCGACGGACGCTCCTTCCGGCTGGGCGCGAGGGGCATCCGTCATCGAGTGCTCAGGAGAGGTCGTCGCCCGCAGCGGCGTTCTTGCCTGCTATGCGGCCGTTGACCAGGGCAATCGAGCGTGGCGTTGCAGCCAAGGCGGCACGCTCCATGCACGCCTCGGTCGCTTCGCCGGCGGCGAAGGTCCCTTGATGGGATTGAGCTGCTGGTCCAAGACCCGACAATCGGCGTCCACACTACGCCGCCCATGCGGTGGTGCACCTTCGGCCACATGCGGGCCACGTAGAGAGCGGAGCCGTCTCGACGGGCCGTCCGTCTGGATTGAACAGCTTGCCGATTGTTCGTCCGCTCCGGCTCGCACGTATGCGTTATAGGTGTCCATCTGGTCTTTCAGCGCGTCGGCAGGGTATCTCTCGTGCGTCCTCCGCTATTTCGTCCAGGCTGTCGAACGCTGTTCCGATTGACGCCCTTGTCCGAGACCGGATTTCAGGACTTTCTTGGCACCATTCAGGAACGTTGTCGCTGCTGCTGATCTGCACCAACGGATGGCCTGCTTCAAACATGGTGTCGCTGAAGCGCTTGCGGTCGGTCAATTCGTTGACTACGCGTTTTCCTGTTGCGGGATCTATGGTCGGAGCATAGGCGCATGCGGCCTCTATCCACGTCGCCGTGGAGCCGAACGGCTCGCTCTTCGGGACTGGTGTAGGGATAGCACTGGATCTGGGTCGAGCTGGATGCCCAGCACGCCGGCATTCAATGCGGCCTTCAGGCCGTGCGACTGTCGCACCCAGGAATGGTGCAGCCGACGGTCTCGTCAGACGCGGATCTTGCGCGCTGCGATGCGCCACGTCCATGCCGAAGCCGCCCGTTGCCAAGACGATGCCGCGCGGTCCGCCTTCATGTAGAAGGTGCACCGTGGCGGTGAGCTCTGAGGTCGTAATCCTTGCAGCCGGTCGCGGCGGACGCCTATTGCTGCCTTACTCGTTGCGACGAGCTCTACCATCGAGTATCCGTCTCACTTTTAATGCCCGTCGGAGAGCTTTTTCGAGCAGCGGCTTCACGATATCGGAGCCGCTGTTTCCTACCAACGGAATACGGCGCATGATGGTATGCCCGCCTTGCGCGATGAGTTGCGCTGCCCCGTCTTCTCGTCGGTCTTCCACTGGACGCCGGTTTTCGTTAACGGTACGCTCGAGGGTTTCGTTCGATTTCTCGCCGATGATGCGCAGCTTGTCTTTGAAATTGAGATTCAAGCCTGCCGTCAGGCATCGTTCATGAAGGCGTCGAGCGTCTTCTGTTCCCTGCGCTTTCTGGGCGGCGGAGCCTACGACGGCGATCTGGCCGTCGACATCAGACCGAGTTTCCGCCGGCGGCGAGTGCTTTTCGATGATGCGAACGCGCGCCTGCCTGAGGCGGCTTCGTACGCGGCGGCGCAGCCAGCGTAACCGGAACCGACGATGAGCGCCGGTTTCTTCGTCCCATTTCACATTGGCGTCGGTGACGGAGAGTAGGGTTGTCGTTTTTGCTTCCACCTTTCGGTGCGCAGCTGGAAAACCCTAAGGGCGGCAAGCGTTCCCCCAGGATGCCGCTCCCACAAAGGAAGCCTCGGCAGGAGCAGAGCAGAGCCCTGGGCATCTGGCCTGCGCGTGGCGTCGATTCGTTCGATAGGCTGAATTGCGGTAGTGTCATATCCAATCTCCCTATGGCGGTGTCCGCTGATGGTTTTCAGCGGGGCCGATCGATCGATCGGCAGGTTTCGGCATCTTCATTCCGCACGGAACCTGCAGCGCAGATGTAGGTTTTTCGACGCACCCGCAGTCGGTGCAACGAAACGGTTGAAATGTTCGCGAGGTTGATGCGCGGCATCGCCTCGTCCGTAACGGCTGAGACATTTTGAACTAGACGCATGGATGAATTCGAAATGATCGGGACCTCTCGGGTCGTAGCGGATCGCGTATCGTCAGGTGGACGATGACGCCGATGCGGCAGCGAGGGCTTGCTATGCTGCACTACAAACGAAGGCATGCGGGCTATCGCAGAGAGAGCGTGCGGAGCTATCGCAGGGGAAAAGCATGCGGAGGCGCTTTTGGTAAGGAGACATAGTTTCAATGGACGCATGCGCATACGGTGAAGGATCATGCTCAAAGAATTTTGCCGCAGTTCTGTTGTATCGGGTTCAATGGTTTGATTGCCTTCGTATGTCCCTACAAAATAAGTTAGCAGGACATAGAAAGGGATATCAACTAAAACAACGGGTATAGCTGAATATCATAAAGGAGTAATATTTTCAGTGATTTCCAAGAAGCTTAGGGAAGATCATGATTGCTGCGCGTTGTCCGCTATGAGGGATAAACTCTTTGATAATCCCCATCCTTCAGCATGTTCGATAGCCGAGCGCAGATCTTGTTCATTGATACCAGGCATTTCGCGTGAGATCTTTGGCTGAGAATATGGATGCTTCAAAAAGCTTGTCAATGACCTTTTCGGCATATGAGGTCTGCTGGTCTCCAACAAGAGCAGTACGGAGTCTCGTTATCAGAGATCGTGTATAAACGAGCCTTGGATAGGTTTTCCTTGGCCTGGGTTTCGATGGCTCTCAGGAAGAACTTACACCATTCCGGTCCAATCGTTATCAGCTGATACAGCAAGCAATCGATCTTAGGTATTCGCTGTTTGCGATGTTCGAAGAACTCACTCAGTAAAACAAGGTGAGGACATCATGCCCTCGGTGCAGAGCATTAATGGAATCATAATGCGAGCCTGTTCGGCCATTCATCCAGAACAGGTGTATCGATTCAAATTCCGCATGGGCGATGGCAATTTTAACAAGAGATGGATCATTGCTTGAATTGACATACCTTTCCATTTTAGCCATTGCGTCTTCAAGCTCATCCGGAGATATGGGTATATATCGAGGCTTCTTCGATGTTGTTGGTATGACCTATCCAGTTCTGTTCGGTGCGGTATGAGGCCCTGGAGACTTGTGTTGCCCACGGACTCCTTTCAAAAGCTTTTGCAGTGCGCGGTTTTAAGGACGCGCCCGGTGATCGAAATCTTCTAACATCCTGCTTGCAGTGCTGAAGTGCGGATCTATAGTTACTGACTTCCTGAATGTCATCCTTTTGAGACTGAAATATTGGTGTTTCCAGCCTCCGAATGCCAACACTTCATGGACGGTGGTGCGTGTGCCTTCAATGCGTGAAGAGATGTGACGGCTTCGCTCACTATTAGAGGACACGAGGTCCAGGGTTTGGGATGATATGAAAGCTGTCATATCGTCTCTGCGTCTGAAGCATTGGACAAAGATCCGCAAGCTCTTTCCAGTCAGCTTCTTTGGCGAGAATACGTCCTTGTGATGTTTAACTGCCATCATCCTTCCGTCTTCCCATTTTGTATATTTTGGGGTCCAAGTCGGTGCATGCCTCTAAAGGGTGTCTTCAAATTACACGGAACTCCAGTGCAGTCCGGCGTGTGGGTACTCCACCTTGGACTGCCTACTGTCAGTGGAATACAGGTGGAAGGGCCTTGAGGAAGCTTAAACCCTTGTCCAACTACCCTTTTATCCTTCAGGATAGCATGATGGAATAAATTCGCTACGTGTCGGCTTCGATTGCGATATCTACCTCATTGGTTCGAATGTATGCTATGCGCCCTTAAGTACCTTCGCATTCTTATGCACGGTCCAAAACCTCTTCCCATTTCAAACCCTCCGGACCTGACGGTCCAACTTTTTCGTCCGCATCCTCGTACCGAAAGCAAAGTCCTTTACGTGCAAAGCGTTTGACGCTCGCTTTCGATGGAAAGGGTGCGCTTGATGCGAGACTCGCACCTCTGCACCGATCGCTGACAATCCATGATACATTGGGCCTTGCTTCCAAGGCGGATGTGCGCTTCGATGGGATCCGGATCCACATTCGCGCTGCTGATTTCCTCTTGAAGTATGGCAATGTTGAAAGGGGCCGATCAATTGATGAATGAGGCGGAGAAGGGGTATACCATGAGATATACGATTGGGTGCGATGTCGTGAATGCAAGTCATGCTGAGTTGGTCTGGAATAGCATCAGACGATCCATTTTGTACGAAAGACGCGCAGCCCTTCGGAATGGCGTTACGCCCAAAGCTCCACGATGAAAGCTCACGTGCTTGCCATCGGGCTTCGCTGCGAAGGAAGCCGTATACAAAAGTCTGCATCTCGATGACGAGGGTGTTTCCCAAGCGAGTCATCATTAGACAGGCTGTCTTTCGCCGATATCCGGATAATCCCACGGTAGATCCTGGCCCGAGGTGGAACTTGCCTCCGATCTCATGGACTATCTGGGGCTCGCGGGCATATCTCACCCTGTCCTATGAGGTAGCCTCTATCTACGCACGCGCGCTTGCGGAATGGCTTTGCAGGAAGACGGCTTCGGCGGCTCCTGCCGACTAATCGATGAGCTGGGGGTTGCTATCGATAATGCTGACGGTAAAAGCCGGCATCGAGATTATCCCTTCCGTCAGGGATCTATGTGAAGAGCTCCTTGACTTTCCTCATGCGATAGAAGTAGGTGTTGCGATGTATGCTGAGCTCTTCGGATGCCTCTTTGACGTTACCTGCATATCGCAGATGCGCGCGGAGTGTCTTGTAATACTCGGTTCGGTGTTGCTTGTCATAGCGTGCCATCGCAAGCACCGATTGTCGAGCAAAGAGATGACGTCATGCGTCTCACAAAGATACCATCGCTACGAGCTCGTAACGATGCTCCCCATGAAAGTTCAGCGTTCCTTCACGCTACTGCTTGCAGCAAGCTTCGAAGACGTCTCGCGAGCGTCGGAGCATCTTGGAGATATTGAAACGGACTGCTGAACACTGCGGTGAGAGAGTTGTTTTCCATGATTTCGATGAGCCTTTCATCGTTGGAAGGCGGTCGTATGATGCGCAGTAGGAAACCCGATATCGTCGCTCCATTCAAGGGAGCACGTACGACGATGCCATCGCGCACCACCCGCGATTTTCAGCAGCGCCTCTGAGGACGATTCGTCCCTATGTGCGTTGAACCCTGGTGTCGTCAGCGACTTCGCGCACTCGACGATTCCTATCAGTACATTCCCGTAGTGACGAACCCTGTTTCTCTGAGCAGCTGGATGGCGCTTTCCTCGCTTATGAACTTCTTATCAAGCAAATCCGCTCAGCACGGATGCGCCTTGATTGACGCGGCTTGCGGTGTGGTCGTTCCTGTCCAGGATGAATTCCTGCAAGAGCCAGCCTATATCTCTCACTTCGAGGTCATGGGCATCGAGGCTTCCTACTTCCCATGACATCGAAGCGGCCGAGCTCAAGATCTTTGTAGTAGATGATCGAGGTGGTCAAGGGACTGCATTGTCATAGCGATGGTTCATCGAGATATAGGGAGCGCGCAGCTTTCGAGCTTGCTCGATAATGTGATCTTCTCTCATCTGGGATAACGATTCTTCAAGCGTGTATCCGTGCGAAATTTAGATTGGCGAAATCCGAACGGGTGGACGTGAAGTCGCCGACGGTAGCGAGTATGCGTTCATCGCTGTCGACGACGATGATGGGATTGCCCACTGTGCATGAACACCTTGTACGAACTGCTGGATATTGTACGTGTGCTTGAAGATATCGAAGATGCGGCTCTTGCTGGTTTCCAACAGAGACTCGGTTCTTATGAGGTTGAGGAAGTGACGCTGTGCATCGTAGAAGCCATATATGCTGTTGCAGATGATTGCGTTGGACGGGGGATGGGACAGCTCCTTCGGTATGGGGCCGTCTATCGACAAACAGCAGTTCCATTGCGTTTCTTTGTTGGCGATACTTCGCGAGGTCCTGCTCCGTTGACCAGGGTAATGGTCCGCGTTTTTAGGCCTGCGGCTTCGCTCTCTGCATGATTTTGCATGCAGATGACGTTCTCGTTGAGAACCGATTGATTGAGCAGCGCCACATCGTTGGCTCCGATGGCATGGAGCACGTTTCTGACCTTCATGCGTGTCCTCTCGAACAGATGAAAGATATATCGGTCAGTATATGTGCTTTTGCATAAATAAATAGGCGAAGTTCGCACATTCTTTATTGGATAGAACATAGCGTTTCAGAGATCAATAGAATCGACCACATGGGTTGGCGGAGTTAGTGGTATAGAAGCACTATGCGATCCAAGATTCTTCAGCATGCATTCTTTCAAGCCGTGTATTTCTGCTTGGGCAAATGCACAATTCATGCAAGAGAAAGGAAGAGCTATGGCAAATGAAAAACAGCAGGTCATGAAAGTGATGGGCGAACGTGCGGCATCTCCTGTTCGGCGGTAATCCCTCCGATTACGGCGAGGACACCACGTTCGAATCGCTCGACATCGAAAGTCAGTTCAATCATTCGCAGCTCACCACCTATCTGGAGGATGAATTCGACATCGAGGTGCCCTTCATGAAGTTTCGTCGCAAGAAGACGTTCGGAGAAGCTGCCGACTACGTAGTCGAGCTTTTGGATATGTCAGCTTCGCCCTGCGCGAGGCGGCCGTATCTGAGAGAGCGAGAAGAGCGATGATCGAACCGATTATTCCCGATGAGTGGGTGCGCATTGAGGGGAAGAAGCTATCAGTTTCATTGACATGACAGGAAGAATGAGGATCAGACAGATTGTCCGGTCTACTTTGACAAGGATTCGGAAGGGTATCTGTATCTTCGCAAGGAGGTGTTCGGCGGCGAGGAGCTGATGGCCGCGTATCGTGTCGCCCGCCGTCCTAACGACGACCAGTCCGATGTCGACCTGTCCGTCTCCGATGATCCGATGGCGCGCATGGGCCAGGGTTTCGCCCGCCGTTCGATCCGCATGCGTACGAAGCTGCGCCAGGCGTCATTTGCATGCAGGACCAAGCGGTCGCCATGCGCGATGGCGCGACGATCTATTGCGATATCTACCGTCCCGATACCGATGAGAAGGTTCCGGTCATCGTTTCGTGGTCATGGTTCGGCAAGCGTCCCGGCGACGGCATGAGCGAATGGCAGATCATGGGCGTCCCCGAGACCGTATCGAAGTGTGCCAAGTTCGAATCGCCCGATCCTCTGTATTGGTGCTACCAAGGCTAGGCGGTCGCGAATGTCGACGTGCGTGGCGCCGGGCATTCCGAGGGCAACGTGCACATGTTCACCCATCAGGATCGTCAAGATGGCTAGTGACTTCGTCGAATGGGTAAGCGCCCAGTCCTGGTGCAGATGGCAGCATGGGCATGTCGGGCAATTCGGGCGTGGCTATGCATCAGTGGGGCATCGCCGCTGAATGCCCGCCTCATTTGAAGTGCATTGCTTGGGGAATCGACCACCGATCTGTATAGGAGAGCTTCTTCGAGGGGGTATCCCGCCCTTTCGTTCAATAAGATTCATCGCCGCGCAGGTGACTGGGCCGAATGGCGTGGATGATCAGGGTCGCTATAAAAGATGTATCCATTCATGAATGCGTATTGGAACGATAAGCGTCCTGATTTCTCAAGGTGCGCATCCCGGTGTACCAGACGACGGGTTGGAGCCATTTCCATCTGTCCGGTTCGTTCAATGCCTTCGCGCATGCAAGAGCCGTTTGAAGTGGATGCGCGCATCGCGATTTCGAGTGGCCGGATACGTGCAATCCTGACAACTTGGAAGATCTGAGGCGGTTCTACGACCGCTACCCTGAAGGGCATCCATAACGGCTGGGAGATGACGCCGCGCGTGCGCCCTAGACGTCATGGATGCATACGATTCGCGATTATCAGACGCAGCGTGCCGAAACAGGCTTTCCCATTCCTGAGCGCACCTGCTATAGAAGGCTGTATTTCGATTCGAGCGATGTCGCACTGAAGGACGAACCGGTGGCTGACGAGGCCAGGCCTCGTACTGATCCATCGAACAGCCAGCTCGAATTCGACTACATAGTGCCCGAGGATATGGAAGTGACGGGTTATGCGAACCTGCACCTGTTCGTCTCCTGCGAAGGCCATGATGAGATGGATATGTTCGTCAATATCCAGAAGGCGTCAGCCGAAGGAGAGTGGATCCCTGAATACGCTGGACGAGCCGCATCCTGGGGCTTGGGGCAAATGCCGCGTCTCACGACGTGAGCTTGATGCCGACTTGTCCAAGAAGCACTATTCCTGTTCTATCGAATACGCACGAGGACAAATTGGAGGACGGCAAAAATATGCGAGGTGGATATCGCTATCGTCCCGACCAGCCGTGTGTATCACAAAGGCGAGCGTTTTTCGCGTTCAGATCGCCGGACGCTACATTCGAGAAGGCTGGTTCGAGCCGCTTTCTTGGGATACCGATAACGGAGGGATGGCATGTCATCCATACCGGCGAAATCCATGGGTCCCATATCGAGCATACCGTTATCGAGCCTCGTTATACGGCGGAGATTATATCTGCCGTTAAAACCGGCATAAGCGCACAAAACGCTCGCCTTGGCGGTCGACGTCGTTCAGAAGGATTCGACGTCGGCGTCGGTCGTCAGAACCGGTCTGAAGGAGAGGTGAAACCGGAGAATGAAGGATGCGTTTGCTATTCTGACCCTATCGCCTGGGTCGACCTCTACGAAAGTGGCGAGTATTCAAGAATGATGAGCAAATCTTCAAATCGAACGTGCGGCATGATCCTGGCGAACTAGAGCGATTCGATCAGGCGAAGGAGCAGCTTAGCTATCGCGTAGCCGCCATCATGGGAGAGCTTGAGTGAAAACGGTATAGAGCTTAGCGATATCGATGCGTTCTCAGGATATTGCGGAGGCATGGGGCCGACGATCGGCGGCATCTTCGCCATTGACGAGACGGTATGCGATCACGTTCTCAATGGCGGATTCAACCATCCGGCGATCTTTGAGCTCCCTATCCTGTATAAATTCGCCCAACAAGTCGGGAAGCCGGCCTGTGCGGTTAACCAGCCGGGATACCGATGAGCTTATGGATGTCGCGCGTACTCACAGGCTTTCCCGAGTCTATCGCAAGAGCCATAGTGCGTGCCTGAACCAAGAATGCGCCATGCGCTACGCCCTCGAGATCGGGCGCGACTACGATGACGTGAACGTCATCGTAGCGCATGTGGGCGGCGGTTTGTCCGTAGCGGCTCATAACCATGGGCGCAGATCGATACGAATGATGTATTGGAGGCTCAGGGCCCTTCGCCTCAATCGCTCGGGCGACGTGCCCCTCATGCCTATCGTGAGGCTTTGCTGCGACGGAATTCATCGAATGGCAGGTGTCGAAAGATGTCATCGGGAAGACGGGTGGTTTGAAGGGGTCTGCTGAGCAAGCGACGACGCACTCCAGATCGAGCGTGTCGCCGAAGGTGACGAATGGGCAGCCTGGTATTCGATGCCATGGCATATCAGGTATCAAGCGCAATCGGTGGATTTGCAGCCGCTCTGGCGGGCAACGTCGATGGCATCGTACGACGGGAGGCGTGAGCAATGACGAGTACTTCACTTCGTCTATCGAGCGTCATGTCGGATGGATTACGCCGATCAGCGTGTGTACGGAGGCGATTTCGAGATGGAGGCCTGGCCGCAGGCGCATTGCCGTCTTTCGGGCGCCGAGGTCGTGATGAGGTACTCGGGCGAACCATCATGGACGGGTTTTCGCCATGGCGGGAGCCATCGCCGCGATCGGATAGATCCATAGTCAGGCATAGCTCGCGAGTTAAAACGATCCGACAAAGAGTCTTTAGCCCGCGAGCAGCTCAATCGGCCCGTCGGAATCGGGTCTCCACAATATTTCCTCGAAGGGAGCGCGCGTGCTTTCTTAAGAAGCACGCCACAGTCGCATGGAACGGAAAGAACGCACTTTGATTCCCAATCTTGGCGCAAAAGGATGGGGCATCACCGGCATCTGCATTTGCTTCTATTTCTTCTATAACTTCTGGAACAACGCCTCAATACCCTATTCTGGCATTCTTACCGGCATATATGGTTGGGAGACACCAGATGTCGTTCATCGTCACGCTTGGCGGTTGGTGCTCGTTGCTGGGCATCGTGCTGTTCGAGCGTCATCGGCCGGAAGATAGGGGCGAAGAGGGTAAGCGTCATCGGTCTTGTCGGCAATATCATTGCCTTCATCATTCTCGCGACGATGTCAGACTTCGTCATGTTCTCGTAGGTATGCTTTTCTACGTGACCATGGTGGCCTATGCGGTGATCGGCTTGGGGAAAGTTCGGGTCTGGGTGGTTTCCGCACAAGAAGGGTGTGTTCATGGGATTCGCGACCATGGGCATGACCATCTGCGGTGCGGCCATCAACCCCATCATCCTTGCTGCGGCCGGATCTCCTTTCGGCATCCGCGCCCTGTTCTGGGGCCTGGCTCTGTTTTGCGCCATTGTCGCCGCGCTGATTCTTGCATTCGCGAAGAACACTCCTGAAGAAGCGGGAGCCTGTCCGACAACGATCGCTCTATCACCCGTGAAGCGCTGATGATCGGAAGCGAAAGCGGCTGAAGAGTACAAGAAGAACAGTCCTTGGACCCTGCGTAAAGTGCTGGAGACGAAGGAGACCTGGCTTATCGGCATCGGATGGGGTCTTGCGATGCTCGCTGCATCAGGCATCATGGCATTGCTGGTCCCGACGTTGGCCGCTATGGTCAGCGATCCGGTCAGCATCGTCGCGCTGCTCGCCTCTGATGTGGCCTTTAGGTCTGTTGGGTCATTATCTTATCGGAATCATCGATCAGAAGATCGGCACGAAGAAGACGACGGTGTTCGTGGTGGCGCTGCAGGCGGTTGACTTCCTGATCGTAGCGGCATTCGGAGACAACTATGCGATCTGCGCCATTGCGATCGGCTTGCTCATGTTCGCCATTTCGGGCAATGCCACTGTATGCATGTCGATGACGACGTCGGTCTTCGGCATCGACGGATTTCGAAATCGCTTGGACTCCTATTCAGTCATCTATAACATCTGCAATTTTTCCGGCGTGACCGTCATTGCTCTCATCTCCGCAATCTTCGGTCCGTTCGCCGTGATGATCGGTGCGGCGCTCATCTGCGCGATCGCCTTGGTTTTTCATTGAGTTTGCAGCGATAGGCAGATCGGCAGCCAGTATCGGCTTTCCAGGGGTCGAATCGCAGAAGGAAGCCGATCGGGCTTGAATCGTATCTATACGGAGGATGTGCTCATGACAGGCTTGATTACTGAACTTATTGAGCAAGCGAAGCGGAATCCTAAGCGGATCGCTCTTCCGAGGGCTTTCGATGGCGATACGCTCGTGCTGGCCCGTTGCATTCTCAACGAGGGTTTAGGAGTTCCCGTCCTCGTCGGCGTGCCCGCCGACATCGCTGCTGCTGCGGATGAAGCGGGCGTTGCGCTCTGACGGTATGGATAATCGACGTCACCGATGAACGCGCGCGTTATGTCGCTATCGAGGTATCTGAGAGCCGCGCACGATTTCCGAGGAAAGGATGCAAGCGTCGCTCTAAGGATCCGCTCAGCTACGCGATGATGCTGGAATCCATCGGCGATGTGGATTGCACGTTTGCAGGCCAGTCGCCACTACCGGCGAGGTGCTGATGGCAGCCCAGAATTTTATCGGGCTGAAAGAAGGGGTGGATACTCCTTCCATCATGGCTATCATCGAAATCGAAGGCTTCGAAGGGCCGGAGGGAGACACGATCGTATTCGCCGATTGCGGTCTCAATCCCGAGCCGGATGCGGAGGGGTTGGCTTCAATTGCCATTGCCACCGCCGATCAGGTGAAGGCGATTTTTGGGATGGGCCGCGCGTGGCGCGTCTATCGTTCTCCACGAAGGATCCGGCGCATCGGCCAGCACGGAAACAGCACTGAGGGCGCTTGATATCGCCCATGAACGTCGGAAGCGATTTGAAAAATCGATGGCGAGTTCCAGCTGATGCGGCCATTGTTCCACGCGTGGCTCAACGAAAGATAGAGGCGCATTCGGACGTCGCTGGCAAGGCCAATGTCCTCATTTTTCCTGACTTGGATGCGGCGAACATAGCCATCAAAGCCGTCCAACTGTTCGCCCATGGGAAGCGGATACGGGCATGCCGCCGGTTTCGAGCTCTCGTGAGCGATTCTTCGCGTAATTCGACGGTAGACGAGATGCTCGAGCGATATTGACGATGCTCGCGCTTGCGGCGGAACGCGGCTGATTCCGGAATCTTCATTCGGCATGGACCTCCCTGCTTTTTTCCTTGGACGGGAGGGTTCGTATTCATGATGGCGCACGACTTGGTTGCAGGAAAAGAGATGTTGGAGGATTGCGATAGCGATAACCCAGGACGAGCTCTGATCGCTCTGCGCGCATCATTCCGTCATTGCGTAGGTCGATGGCCGAGGCTATTGAGGAAGGCAATCCCTGCATGGAGAGTCTCTGACGGCAAGCCGCGGCGGCGTGGAGATTCCCTGTGGCCCACCGCCCATCAAAGCACCTTGCCCCTGTTGCTGGTATACCTGCATGGAGGTGGTTTCGCGCTTGGCGATGCGCGGTAGCCGATGCCCTGCCTCGATTGACGTGCAGGGCGTATGACGCGTTCGTGTTGGGCATCAACCATCGTTTGGCCCGAACACCCTTATCCGTCCGCCCTCGACGACGTCGCTGCATCGCCTTCCGCGTGTACCACATGCCCGTGAGCTGGACATCGATCCCCCATCGAATCTACCTGATGGCTTTCAGCGCAGGTGCGCCGATCTTGCTTTGGCGAAGCGCGCTGATGAGGCTCAGATGCCGTTCAGATCTCACGATCGCCGGGATTATCGCTCACTATCGTTTTCGACTGCGCGACCGATCCCGTCACGCAGGAGCGTACGCTTGATGCCAGTTGCGTGATGCGGGCATTCAATGCTGGCTGTGTGAAAAATCACGATCCTCAAAGATCCGTTTATCTCTCTCGTACGCATCCGCCGATCAACTTTTACCGACTTCACTCACGCGATTATGATGCCCGTCATCGCGGGACCTGCTGTTCCACGAGGCGTGATCAAATCTTCGCGTTCGCACGACGGGATGGCGGCATTGCATGCTCGTGCCAGGACGCCTATCACGGATGCATCGAGGATGCGGCGAATGCAGTCGGGTGTCGTGCGACGGAGTCCCTCAGGTCATCGACGCCAGGCATCGGTAATGTGAAGGCAGGTCAGTCATACGTTTCTTGCTTTGGAAATGTTTCTCAACAGGTCTGAGGATGCGGGTCGTTTGCTGCTTTGGCGAGAAGATGTAGATAGCTGCTCTTTGGGATAGATGGACGATAGTGCAGGACCACAGGTGCTTTGCGGTCGTCATCAGTCGTCAGCACGCAGCCCGTCTCTCGATTCGCGCCCATCTTGGTATTCAGGCACGTGTACGGCGTTCTGCACCAATGTGATCATCCAGCCTGTTCTTTCCCGTTCCAATGATAGGGCGTGCTGCGACACGTAATGCTCGAAGACGACCATATCAAATGGTCGCGCCTCGGTTTATCGCGAGAACCTCGTCTTCGTGACGCTGCAGTCTCATTGACCATAAGCTGTCCAAACCGCCGGTGAAGGATGCTGCATGCGTGGCTTTCCACGTATGTCCAGTTGGTGTGCGTCGGATCCATCACCTCACTAGAGCCATTCGAGTGCCGAGCAAGACGAAACGAATGCGTCAGGTCACTCAGCTCGTCCAGAGGGTGGATCGGGTCGATTGTCGACTGAAAACCATGAGCAAGGCGCATGACCGATCTTGTGACGCGCGCAGTAGCGGTGTCTGGCTTCCGGTCGGTCGCGGTATGGTCTGTTCAGGTAAGAGAGCGGTTCATTACGCCCATCATCGTGTTCACCGCCGCCACGCCGGTTGGTTATTTTCAGCGTTTCCTAAAGCCGTCTTCTGTGCTCAGCATTCAATATCTGATACTCACCTTGCCGATTGATCATCGAAGATGGTTGCGCTGTTCTCTTGGGTATTTGCGGCGGTGGGTTGGTTGTATCGTTTCTGGTAAATTCTATATCGTGAAGACGATGCTGCGGGATCGGGGTCTCTCCCTTAGTTGCCGAGGGTGCAGGCGCTCATCCGCGCATGGTGCGGGGAAAGTGAGTTCTTCGGTCTCTGCGGCTTTCTACTGGCATAGGGCGTTATCTTCGCCCCAGATGGCGCTCATCGCAATCAATTGCTGGATGCGTCAGCTGTTCGGAATCATGATCTGGAAGACAAACCTGGTGAATTCGCATGGGTTTGAAACCATCATTTGCAACCGCTAAGGTTATCACCATCAATCAGTATACAGTTCTTCCTTATTGCATCTTTCAACTCATACACAGATCGCTATATCAAGTCTGGTACTCTGCCGCGGTCAAATAATTCAACATCAGTTCATTCAGTTGAACATTTCTTTTTCGTTTGGCTATATTACTGGTTTCTTCTGGTGCGGTGCGGACAAAACTTCCGCAAAGGTCCGGGAAGGGTGTTGACCAGATGATCGGTTTCGGTCAGGATGAAGATTGATGGTCGACTTCCAAATTCCGGGCAGAGACAGACGACGAAAGCGGATAATTATCAAACTCACTAATCTTTAGTGCCATTGCGCTCCTGGTTCATCTCAGTTGAACATTCATTGAACAACAGATGAATATCTTCGTTTGTGCCAACAAAACATAAATATCTAAAGCCGATGCTCGTTGCCGTGTAGCGGTTTAATAGGAACATGGCGGCAGATGACAGCGCCCAGGCATTGCAAGGCAGAAGCGACGCCAGACGCTCCGGCGGGGAATAATCGTGAGTTCTGCGTGTCGAGCAAGATATGCGCGAACGCCTGGCATGTTGACGCCGGCGGTAAGGGACCTTGCGGGTCCCCAGCGTCCGCGACCAGCCGAATCAACGTGCCGACCATCTGTCCGAGCAGGGCGAATCGCCGACCAAAACCGAACAACAATTTATGCCGGTACCCGGGGCAGATGGTCGAAACATCTGAAGAGACAGAGCGGGTCGATCCGATGCGCGTTCCGATAGCCAGAAGCACTTCTCTACATGGTTTCTTCACGACATCATCAACGGCGCGGACGGCTCTCACCCGCATTCAAGGTTTCAGGCGGCTGATCGCGCAAGGAAGCACGGTTAAGAAGACCGCTGCTATGACTTAAATCCGGTGCATTTGCAAAATTTTCGTGCGATCTTGACTTTTTTGCGATGGGAAGGCTTTCAGTTCCTTTGAACGGTAGTCTTCAGACGTGGAAATAGGATAAATATAGTCATGATGACCGGAACTATAGCTGAATAAAGTTCATATGCCGCATTATCAGCTATTTGAGACAACATGCGTTGAGAGGCCATTGCAGGACGAGTCGTCTACGAATGGACGATCTGTTCGTAATAGGAGGTTCGTTATGAGATAAAACCGTCGAGGCTGTATGAGTTCCGTATGGCTGAGGCGCGCTTCATCCGTCGCGCGCCGATTACGGCAGAGGGCGTCGTATTCGACGCGAAGAACTTATGACGGCTGTTGCGGAGAAGCGAGCTGCCCGGTAGCACAGGCTTGAGTTTTGACGATTCGCCGACGATCTGTCGCGCGTGACTGCATTTAGAGTTGGGGGCGAACATATGTGCACGCTCGCGACAACGTGGAGGCTTTCGAATTTTGGTCAGGCTCATTTCCCGGACTCTATTCTGCGTCTTCGGCGAAGTTCGCAAGGCGGTCTGCGCAGTCGATTCACATACACGTGTCGAAAAAGACCGCAGTTGCTTCCATAGAAGCACTCGATCGGTCGGAGGATGGCACGGTAGTCACGCCCGCAGCATCAGGGCAATTCGTGTCTGATGAGGAGATGGTTCTAGGCGATGCGTCCCACGCATCGATCGTCGATAGTGCGCAGCCGAAGAGGTCAGGACGCTTGCGCAGAAGGGCTACATGTAAACACGCATCGATCGGGAGGCTGTCTCCCAGGCTGTTCCACCACGTCGGCCGACGCCCGCTCATCCAGCCGATGTGGGATCGTCCTCCTCGGACGGCACGTTGTGGCGTTTGCCAGCGCAGGCGTGTGGTCCTTCAGCGCATACACGGCGAGGCGCCTTCCTGTTCATGCATGACCAGCTGGCGTCCACGATACGTTTCTCTTCTATGCCGCCATCGTCCGGCCTTCACTGAAGTCGCGTCAGCATCCACCCAGGTCAATCGGGCGTGCGGCGCGTCATGGTTGCGACGGTAGGTTCCCGGGCGAATACGCGCAGAGCGTGCGATGCCCGCTTCCCGTTCGAGATTCGCGATCGGTCAGCGGTCCTATCACGTACGGATGCGAGCCCAGGATAACGTCCACGTCCGGTGATCGGCCCAGCAGTTGCTGCGTATTTCAGCTGGTCTTCATCGGGCTCCGTCTGCCTTCTCGGTGCAGTGCATGGCGACCATCACGACATCTGCCTGTCTCTTCGCGCGAGCCACGTCCGTTCTGATGCGGCCCTCGTCGATGAGGATTCCACGGCGTAGAGGCACGTCGGATCTCTCGAATCCGAACCAGCTTCCGTACCGTGTAGTCCAGCAGCGCGAACGTGATGCCGTCGCGCTCGACGATGGCGAGCGTGTCCGCTTCTTCCTGGCTGCGTGGTGCCGGTGAACGCCACCGGGCTGCTTGCTCCACACGTCGCAGGAATGGTCGAGCGCTCGTACAGCCCCCAGTCGTAGCTGTGGTTCGACGCGGATGCCACGAAGTCGAATCCGGCGTCCACCACGGCGTCGGCCATATGCGTCGGGCACACGTTGAACGACGGATAGTCTGCGGGCCGATGTCGTCGCCGCCCAGGTGGGTCTCCTGATTCGGTGTATGGCGAGGTCGGCCTGCGCCACATAGGGCCCTGATCGGCGCGAACAGCGGCCGAAAAGTCGTATCGACCGTCGCCGGCTTCTCCCGCGGCGGCAGTCCGCCTGCTTCGCTTATGGCGACTTTGGCGTTGGCTCGCCCACGGCGACAGAATGTCACGCGATCGGGATCAGCTTTTCGGAATGGTTGCGGCAGGCTTCGGCTCTGATCGGCCGCCCGTCCGGCAGACGACGCAGTGCATGCCGCCATCAGGACGATGAGCGGTCGCGAGCGATGAGGATGGCGACGAGCGGAAGCCATCGGGAACCGCCGACGGGCGCTGTCTCAGCGCGCGCGCCGATGGCCCTCGGCGTGCCCTGCCGTCTGGTCGGTCGACGACGATGTTCTGCATCGAGGCCCTCATGCGCGCATCCCTCGCCTAGCGGCGTCCGCGTGGAAGAAGACGCTCCAGCATAACGGCGCGCCCTGCTCTTGTTCGAGAAGGACGCGCTTCATCGGTCGATGTCTACGGCTCGGACTTCGGCCCTTTCTTGAGGCCCTACGCGAACTCGGACACGTCGGCCGGCGTGATGCGTTGCTTCACGAGTCGGGCCAGCGATCCAGGAATCCTCGCTCGCCGGCAGGCAGCCCTTCGTAGGCCATCTCCACGAGCGCTCGCACATGTCGCCGGCGTTGCGCGAGAACGTCGTGCCTCGTATCCGCGCGCTCCACGATCGCCGTCTATCGCATCGTCCACGTCTGCGCATCCACGCCCTCGAACGCTGCGCCAGCGCACCGAGCGCCGGTCCAGAAGATGCCCTTGATAAGCGCCTCGTAGGCGCAGGCAAGATCGATCGGCAGCGCATCGGCAGGCGGATCACAGGTCTTCAGACGCGCGTCGGGCCATACCATCGAAAGCGCGTGCCGATATCGGCGTGCGTCATCGTGCGGTCGGCAGGTGTCCCCGAAGGTGCGCGTGTCGTAGCGCGCCTCGCCTCGGCGTCCAGCGCCACCACGGCGGGCACGTCCAGGATGTAGTTCGCGTAATCGGCGAACGAGAATCCCGCGTCCAGGCATCCGGGACGGCGTTGCAGCGGTCGGGATCGAGATACCGCCAGATCTCCGCCCGCATCAGGCGGTGCGGCGCGCGGGTTCCTTCGAACACGGGCGCGTTGTCGCACATGAGCGAAAGCAGGGGAGCAAGCACGGAGGCGACGCGCATCTTGGCCGCGGCGGCGTCTTCGCTCGTATAGTCGATGGACACTGCGTCGATGCGCTGCCGTGCATCATGCGCGGCCCGGACGGGGAGATGGCCGAAAGGTAGCGGTTCATGATGTCGTAGCGCGCCTTTGGGGATGAGTCCTTGTCCGCGGCCACGAGCATCGGGTCGTAGCCGAGCGCGACCATGCGGCCCGCAACCGGCGTGAGCGCCGCTGCCACGTCCGCTCGAACTCGCCGAGCGCGAAGCGCATGTCGGCGATGGTTCGAAGGACCGGCGGATATCTCCAGCTGTGCGGCCGGTTCGATCGTGACGTTCATATGCGGCTTCGCGACGCCCAGGATGTCGTCGCCGTGCATGCTGACGTCGATAGCGGGCGCTCAGCATGCGCAGCACGTCGGCGACGCCGTTCGGCTGGCTGTACGTGAGCGGCTGGCCGGTGTTGTCCACGAGAGATGCTCGATCTCCACGCCGAGCGTGGAGGCCTTCGGCTTGCATCCGTTCTGGAAGTATGCGACGAACGCCGCGACGTTCGCGTCGCGCGCCGGTTGGTCGGCATGGCCGCCGCGCCCCGTTTTTCTGGGTCCATGGTCGCGCCTTCTCTCAAAATCATGCAGAAATTTGCAGCTTTGAGCAAATTTCATACCGTTTTTTGAAAATTCTAAAACACCAATGTAATGCATACCTGTATATTTTTAGTCCTGCAAGAAGACCCATGAGCGATGCAGCGTCTCTTAGCTCGCGTTTTTCCATAAGGAGGTTGGCATGACCAGACGTGCCGTGCGCCACGACGTCATACGGGACATCATCCGCCGCGGCACGGTTAAGACCCAACGCGACCTGGTGGAACAGTTGCGTGAAGAGGTTACAGACTGCACGCAGGCGACGGTCTCGCGACATCGCGGGCATGGGAGTCTGGCCAAATCCCGCGAAGGCCATTACGTGCCGCCCAGACATGCAGCTCAAGCGCATGGTGGGCGAACTCGTCGAAACGGTCGAGGTCGTCAACAACTTCATCATGCTGCGCACCCCTCGGCATCGCCTCGGGCGTCACGGTCGCTTCGACTCGGCGCGCCGTCTGAACGGCGTGGTGATCCCCGGCCGGCGACGACACGGTCTCGTCGACGACGCGCAGCGATGAAGACGCCCTGCGCGTTGCAGACATCATCCGCAATCTCAAGAAGAGCTGACGCAGCGGATCGCCTCAGTTCCGCGATCGGCGAAGGCGGCCTGTTCGAGCCCGCCTTCAGCTTTTCGCGGCGGTTTTTCGTCTTCGCGCTTCATGTCGAAAATGAAAACGGAGTCTCGTCGTTTTCATCCGAGCGTGCGCGCCGCTGATACAATGCGCAATCCACGTGAAAGGGATCGAATCGATTGTGCGTGAAACTCCTCTGAGCTGCGCTAAC